>Ga0209718_1001674_pt1 | contig 24231 bp, 28 predicted proteins | sample AD_JPNAS1_MetaG_FD_184420 | JGI IMG/M metagenome (GOLD analysis project Ga0209718, IMG submission 184420) | Active sludge microbial communities of municipal wastewater-treating anaerobic digesters from Japan - AD_JPNAS1_MetaG (SPAdes) (version 2) | ecosystem: Engineered > Bioreactor > Anaerobic... | reverse complement strand
TTTATTTAATATCTTTGTCATTTGTGGGTTCTCACCCAACCCTCAAAACTCCACTACCAACAAAAGTTGGTACTGGTGTTTTGGCGGTGAGGGTGGGATTCGAACCCACGATACTCTTGCGAGTATACGCGCTTTCCAAGCGCGCGCACTAGACCAACTATGCGACCTCACCATCTTTTTGATTATAGTTTATCCTCTTGCTTGGAATCAAGATCTTTACGCATATTTTTTTGTAGCTCAAACACCGAGCGCCCAGACTCTCGCGGTGGCTTCTCTTTATTACGCCTTACTTCACGAGCGCGCATATCCTCGGCAATTTCTTCGAATTGTTCGTCGTAATCTAGTTTGTTCATAATATCTAGTTGTCACCTTGGTATAAATCGTGTAAGTGCTTTAGTGCCAGATTGCGTGCATAAACATCTACCCCCAGCTCGGGGCGCGAGACAATCTCGTTCATTATGAGTAATTTTTCACTATAACGTGTCCCCTCAACTGCTACCAGTGGGTCGTTGTAAGAGGCAATATAATGGTTATAGCCCGCCATTGCCACATCGCGAGTGGTATTTTTGCACTGGCTTTCATGGGCACGACAAGCGCGCTTTTTAACATCGATAACATCTGTAATATCAACAATTTCCAGCTCACTCTCTGCTGCAAAAATATCGCCCCATACCCCATAACCGCGTAACTCTGGCACAAAACCAGGTACTCTATAAATTGCCTCTAGTGTTCTTTGCAAGCAGGCTATGTGAGTAGGGTGTTTTTCGAACGGAGAAGGCACATAAATACGCGCCGGTTTTAGAGCGATTAAAACGCGGAATATATCTTGCGTTACCTCCTCCGTTTTCACCTCACGCGCATCGGCCGCTTCGTAGCCCAAAAAAATACCGGCAAGAGCACCGTATATGCGCATACTTTTTACCGCCTCTTCTTGGCGTAAAGCGGCCAAAGAAGCGGGTGTACGCTTTCCCCCTGTTGCCGGTGAGCCACTACCGCTTGTTACAAACACCGTAAAAACATTGTCTTCGTTTTCGGCATGCATTTTAAGACTTCCGCCTACGCCAAGCGCGTCGTCGTCGGGATGTGGAGCAATGCAAACAACGTTGTTTTCCTTGCCCTGAAATTCATTTAGGTTTACACTCCCTGGCAAAACACAAGCATCGGTGTTTGATAGTTTAATCATTACTTTTATTATACAATAAAAAGGCTCTTCTCGTTTTAATACAAAGAGCACCTTAAAAAGGTGCTCTTTGTTTTGTTATCGTAAGAATTGTGGTCGTTACGATAGCTCAGGGCGAGCGGGGCGCTCAGTCATTGGGCGAGCCAAGTTGACTTTTAGGGGACGACCTTCTAATTCTTTGCCATCCCACATCTCAATGCCTTTTTGCGCGTCTTCTTCGCTACCAAACTCAACAAAGCCGAAACCTTTGGAGCGACCACTCATTTTGTCGGTAATAACACGAGCCTCGACCACTTCACCAGCTTTCGCGAAAGCCTCTTTAAGACCTTCATCGGTAGTGGAATAGCTCAGGTTACCGACATAGAGCTTTTTCTTGTTTACTTCTTCCATCTTTTTCCAACAAAACTTGCTGAATAATTCTCGTAAGTCGACCACTTTATTACTAAAAAGCTTACGCTTGTATTATAGCGTAACGCCTTTTAGCAGTCAAAGAAAAATAGACAATATTTTCGGACCTATCTTATTTCTTCTTTTTAGAAGCTGTGGATGGTTTGCCGTAGATAGTACCGACAATTGCCAATACGGCACCAATTATTGCCAAAATTATCCACGCCCACGGGCTAACCAGAAAAGGAAGTACATACATCAACACACCACCCACCAATATTATCAGACCAGCCCAAAAAGTTAGATTCATCTTCCTCCTTGTATTTATTGTTTATTTAAATCTCGCAAGCACCATTGGTGCCAAAACAACCCCTGCTCTGCGGGACATCTTTTGGCCCCGGTGCGAAAAAGGCTATTAACACCAACACTGCGCACAGTGCTAAAATTATCCACAGGAACGTGGGCACACGGCGCATTACCTTGCTTGCTTTACTTACAGTTTTGGATACTTTTTCTTTTGTTTTTGTTTTTTTCATAGACCTATTTTACCACATTATTAAATATTTTTACATAACAACAAGCTACGCCACTACACAAGGCGTTGGTGGTTACACATCTACTCTGTTGTTACACCGTCGAACTCTGGTTCGTCTTCGAGCGCCTCTTTCTTTGTCTTTCTTACCACGCCATCCTTATGATGAGCAGGAGCATAAATTGTGTACAGCTTTAACCCCTCTGTGTCGGAAGTGTTAATAACATTATGCTTTGCACCCGCCGGTACAATAATAGCAGAACCATCTTCTACCATATATTCATTATCATCGATCACTACCTTGCCATGCCCCTTTTCAAAGCGGAAAAATTGGTCATTTTCTGGATGTACTTCCTCCCCAATATCTTCCGAAGGCAAAAGAGACATTAAGACAAGCTGACAATGCTTGCCGGAATATAACACCTTGCGGAAATTGTCGTTTTCCAACGTATCCTTTTCGATATTAGCATAAAAACCTTTCATATTACCTCCAGCTATTGGTTAAATATTTTCTTACAAAAATTCACGTAAGTAACTATAATATAGAGCGTAAATTCATTTGCTCGCTAAAATACTCTGCTTCTTCCACTATAGCTCGCATCATTTCCACCGTTTTAATAGGGTACTTCCCCATCGCCGTTTCGTCGGAAAGCATTACCGCGCTCGTGCCGTCGAGAACAGCATTAGCAACATCACTTACTTCTGCCCGCGTTGGTCTTGGTTGATCCGCCATACTCGCCAACATTTGCGTGGCGGTAATCACTGGCTTACCCGACACCCTGCAGCGCCGAATAATACGCTTTTGCACCAATGGCACCTTTTCAAGAGGTATTTCGATGCCTAAGTCACCTCTTGCAACCATAATACCGTCGGCAGTATGCAGAATATCCTCAAAATCCTCTATTGCTTGGCGACGCTCGATCTTTGCAATAAGTTTTGTTTTTCCTTGGACTCTTTCTTTAATAGCAGTTACATCTTGATCGTTCGAAACAAAACTTAAGCCAACATAATCAATTTCGTGTTTTAGAATAAACTCTAGGTCTTCTGCGTCTTTTGCAGTAAAGTTATCTTTTAGTGTGATAGTGGGCAAGTTAACTCCTTTGTGGGAATAGATTATTCCCCCTGTTACCACTTCGCAAATACTATCTTCTCCACTCGCCCTTAACAGCCTCAACTCGATTGTACCGTTATCTAGCATAATTGGATCGCCTTTTTTAAGAGCAATCTCTTCTCCCTCAACACCTGTTATATTGATTTCGTTACGACGACATTTTTCCTTCTTTTCCCCATAGCTAATTAAAATCTTTTGCCGGGGCAAAAGGCGCTTCCCGGTTTTAGGAAGAGGACCCACCCTAAAACGAGGACCTTGTAAGTCGCCAAGAATTTCCACGTTTTTTCTAAGTTTCTTTGCCTGACGGCGAATATAGGTAACCCATCGCGCATATTCTTCGTAGTAGCCATGAGAAAAATTAAAGCGAGCGATATCCATACCCGCTTCGATTAGGGCGCGAATATCACGTTCTGTTTTTGTTGCCGGCCCAATAGTGGCAACAATTTTTACCCTATGGTTTTTGGGCTTAACTTTGCCTAAAATTTTCATTTATTGCACTCCTAATTATTTCGGGATCAAAACCACGGCGCGCAAGTAAGCTGTAGCATTTTTGCCGGGCAATATGCTTTTTTATTGTAGCATAGCGAGGTAGCTTTTGCCTAATCACTGCGCCTGCCAGAGCAACCTCTGAGCGAGTGGCAAAAATCTCGTCTTGAAAAATGCACGTAATGACCTTTTCTTCAACCCCCTTACTCCTTAATTCTTGAACAAGAGCATAGCGACCGCGCGGACTTGTTCTGTCGCGCGATAAAATTAAATTCTTTCCGTAGTCGTAATCATTAATGTAGTTGTATTTTTTACACAGCGCAAGCACTCTCTCTATCTCATTTTTGGGATATTTTTTGTTTGTAAGTTTATCGCGCAGCATCCTTTCCGTGTACGCCCTTCTCCCCAGAAGAAAGAGAGCATAATTTTTGGCGTTCATTGCTTTTATCTAGTACTAGTCCTCTGTTTCTTCTTGTTTTTTCTTTATTGCTTGCAATATTTGTTTACGTAGTCGCTCTTGTAGCTTTTTATCCTTTCTGATTACAGCACGCGCCGCTTCTTTGCCCTGACCCAGCTTATCCGCTTCTTTTCCTTCTTGTGGAGCAAGAGTAAACCACGAACCACTTTTATCGATAAGACCATACTGCACTCCTAAATCGAGAATTTCACCAGAAAGAGAAATACCCTCGTTATACATTATGTCAAATTCTGCCTGCCTAAAAGGGGGTGCAACTTTATTTTTCACTACCTTAACGCGAACGCGGTTGCCAACTACATCCTCCCCCTGTTTTAATTGCTGAATACGGCGAATGTCTATCCGCACCGAAGAATAAAACTTTAGCGCCATACCTCCAGTAGTGGTCTCTGGATTACCAAACATAATACCGATCTTCATTCGCAATTGGTTGATAAAAATGGCAGCTGTTTTTGAGCGTGCAAGAGCTCCGGTAATTTTACGCATTGCCTGTGACATAAGACGAGCCTGTACGCCCATACTGCTTTCGCCCATTTCTCCCTCTATTTCGCTACGCGGAACAAGGGCGGCAACAGAGTCGACCACTACCACATCTAAAGCGCCGGAGCGAATTAAAGTTTCTGTAATCTCTAGCGCCTGTTCCCCCGTATCTGGTTGGGAGATAAGCAGGTTCTCAATGTCAACACCAATTTTTCTTGCATACTCTGGATCAAAAGCGTGCTCTGCATCGATAAAGGCGGCAATACCACCATTGCGCTGCGCATTGGCAATTATAGTAAGAGCAAGTGTTGTTTTTCCACTACTTTCTGGACCAAAAATTTCAATGATACGCCCGCGCGGAACACCGCCAACACCTAGGGCAACATCTACCCCAATTGAACCGGTTGAGATAGCATCGATGTTTAAGTGGTCACTGCGCCCCATCTTCATAATCGCCCCCGCGCCAAACTGTTTTTCAATAGCGCCAAGCGCCGCTTCGAGTGCCTTTTTTTTGCCTTCTAATTCACTAGCCATATTCTCCTTCCATTTTCCATAGTTAATTATTGGTTACACCATGGGGCGCTTCAAAATCAGCAAATATTTTTAAAACCTTTATATTTTCCTTACCGATTCTGTTTTGCGCTCTAATTTCAACGGTATTTACTCCCCGTTTTAGCCCCACTTTTTGGCTAAAATAACCCTCTGTATCTACATTTATTTCTTGCCCATTTATTTGTAGCTTTGCGGTTTCTGTTGTTTGCCCACGCACCATTACACTTTCTTCGCGCACTGTATCACTTTCGGGTGCCACAAGCTCAATAGGGGGAGGAGAGCTAAAACGTTTAACTTGCCAACCAACATAAGAAAAAAGACCTAAGACTACCACACCCACCGCTACCACTACAATTGTTTTAGGGGTAATGGCGAAACCTAATTCTTTCACCGTGCCAGTGGGGCGAAAACTTTTGTTTTTTGCCGATGGCACCGCCATACTTCTTTCCGTTTTGTACTGCTTAAGCACCTCACCCACAGGAAGACCCAAAAACTCTGCATAGCTTCTTAAAAAACCGGTAAGGTAAACAGGACCAGGGAGAGCACGGTAATTATCATCTTCTATCGCCTTAAGATAACGCGCCCTTATTTTTGTTGCCTCTTCTACTTCGTCGAAGGTAAACTTCTTACGCCGGCGCACCGCCTCCAGGCGTTGCCCTAACGTTTTACTGCCCCTGATTTTGCGCGTCGTAAAAGAACCCATACTTTCAATATCAAGCGTAATTAAGTAAAAGTCAAATACTAAAACGAAGCTTTAATTTATCAAGACCAAGGGCGCTCGTTTTAGTTTTTTTCCTCTTTTGTACTCTCTACTTTAGGAAGGGGTGCCGAAGGAGGTGGAACACTTTTTGGCCACCTGCTCTCACTCCCTTCCTCCTCTTCATTTCCTCCCCCCTCTTTCAGTGCTTCGTTTTTCTTGACAGGTGAGTAGCTTGGTTCGCTTGTGGTGTAAACAGGCGCTACAAAGCCGGAATTATTACTTTGCGCTGGAGGTGCACTGGTAGGGGAAGGCGCATCAAGGCTATCGACGTACACCTCTCTCGGCTTTGCCCCCGAACCAGGACCTACCACCCCATCGTCCTCCATTGCGTCGAGCAAGTGGGCGGCGCGGGCGTATCCCACCCTTAGACGCCGCTGAATAAATGTTGCCGACGCCTTGCCTGTTTGTATAACAAGCTCCTTTGCTTCATCGTACATAGGATCACTACTTCCTCCGCTTGCGTGCTTTTTCTCTTGGGTAGGCTTGAAGTCGGCAATCGTCTGGTCATACACTGCGTGGCCACTTTTTTTCAAGAAGTCGGTAATTTGCTTTATTTCTTCATCGCTTACCAGTACCCCTTGAATACGTTTAGGCTTACCCGTATCGGCACTTAAATAAAGCATATCGCCGTTGCCAATAAGTTTTTCTGCCCCCGCCATGTCGATAATTGTTCTAGAGTCAACCTGGCTCGCCACGGCAAAGGCAACGCGAGCGGGGACGTTTGCCTTAATTAAGCCAGTGATAACATTTACAGATGGCCTCTGGGTAGCAATAATAAGGTGGATACCCGTTGCCCGCGCCATTTGGGCAATACGCACAATTGCCCCCTCCACTTCATTTGCAGATTGTGCCATAAGGTCTGAAAGTTCGTCGATAATCAGAACAATATTAGGCATTTTTGTATAGACCGTACCATCTTCTCCTGGTTTTACCTCGCCCTTTTTCACCCGTTCGTTGTAACTCCCCAAGTCGCGCACCCCCACGTCTTGGAAGACCCTAAAACGCCGTTCCATTTCCGCCACCGTCCATTTGAGAATATTAATAGTTTTGTCGGCCTCGACAATTACCGGAGTAAGAAGATGAGGAATACCATTATAGGGAGTAAATTCTACCCTCTTAGGATCAACCAAGATAAACCTAAGATCTTCGGGCGAGTTTTGATAAATAAGACAGGTAATCATAGAGTTTACACAAACCGATTTTCCGCTCCCCGTGGCACCTGCTACTAACAGGTGGGGTAGTTTTGCGAGATCCGCCATCATTGGATTGCCCGCCACATCTAACCCAAGAGCGAGTATTAAATTCGATTTTTCTGCCACTCTATCGAATTCTTTATGTTCGAGTATTTCGCGCAGAGTAACGTTGCGCCTTTCTTCATTAGGCACCTCCACCCCTACTGCTCCCCGCCCAGGAATTGGCGCCTCTATTCTTACTGCTTCCGCTGCAAGAGCAAGAGCAAGGTCGCCCGCACGCGACGTGATTTGGTTAAGTTTTACTCCCTCTGCCGGCTTAAACTCTAACTGTGTAATAGTAGGTCCAACGTTAACCCCACCCAGCTCTACCTCGATATTAAAATCTTTGAGTTTTTTCTTGATAATATTAGATTTTTTTCGTTGTAACTCTATTGTTCTTTCGGCCTTTTCTGTATCTTCTTGTCGAGTAGCAAGTAAAGAAAGTGGTGGTGGTTCGTAATGTTGGTTATTACTAGGAATAAACGATGGTTGCCGTACGGTGCTTATTCGCTTTTCTTGTACGTGTGGCTTACGTAGCGTCCACCCTCTCATTTTTTTGCGCACAATTCTAAACACCGACACCTTATCTTTTTGGTTTTCGATGCTAGCTTTGCCATCTTCTTTGCCTCGCTCTTTATCGTAAAAATTAAGCCTTTCGAAGACACGCTTTATAGAAACACCAAAAGCAAAGACTAAATCTATAAGCAAGAGTGCAATAAGAACAAGATACGCTCCCACCGCACCAAAACCCTCTTGAATCCACTGGTTAAGTGTGCTTCCTGTAACGCCACCAAAATTATTAAGTAGGCCAATAAAAATTATGAAAGCAATAGATGTGCCAATGACTTGCTTTTTATGGCTTCGTAAGTACTCGACCGATAGCATTACCAAGCCTAAAACAACCATTAAAAGTGGCAAAATTGCCCCCGCAACCATGCCGAAGTAATAAAAGAAAAAATTCTTGAGGGCTACCCCTACCTGCCCCCCGGCATTAAAAAGTGCCAAGAGGGCAACTAAGCCGAGGACAACAAGAACAACAGCCACTACCTCGCGTACGAGACTAACGTTGGCATCAAAAGATGCTTTTGCTTTTGGTTTTCTCCCTCTCTTTGCCATATTTAACCTTACCTCACCCGTAATTATACCATAATTATAGGAGGTGCGAATAAGTAGCAACTACGCGTTGTCTTCTAGTCCAAAGGCGCTTTCTACTGCTTGGTCGAGTTTTTCACCAATTTTTCGCTTGATTTTCTTACTATCGACAGGCTGGAACATAACATCACCGACTTTTTCCGCCATTTCTTCGATTGACTCTTCTATCTTCTTTTCCTTCTTCTTCTTTTCCGCCTTATTCATTTAGCCTATTTCCTTCCTCCTGCTCCACTCCATTTACTGCCTTCTCGATCCTTTCAAATACGTTATCGACTGCTCTACGCCCCTCTTTTATTTCAGCAAGCGCCCTCTCCCGAAGTTCATCTGACCTTAATGCTTCTAGTTCAGTAGAAGGAGGAACCGCGTCTTGAACGGGAGATAAATCTACACCAGGTTCACCCGGAACTGCTGGAGGGGTACTCTCTTCCGGAAGGGTACCGAGATTCTCTGGTGGTGGCATTACAGGTGGCAGTGGTGATTCGCCGTCGGCAGGTGTTTCTCCTGGTGCTACCACCTCTGGTACAGGAGGCATACCTGGCACTGCCGCTGTTGCTACCGGTTCCGCAGGGGCTGTTTCTGTACTCGCCACAACAGGTGGTTCCCCCGGCGCAAGTGGCGCATCTGGGGCAACGTTTTCACCCGCAGGTGCTAGGCCCTCTGTTTGCGGTACCCCGACCCCACGCTCTAATTTACCAGCTTCGACCACTGGATCAGTTGGTCTTACCGGTGACTCCTGAGTATTAGTAGCTTCGACCGCTGGATCGGACGGTTCCTGGAGCGGTGTCTCCCCTTGAATATTCGGCGTTACCCCGTCCACTGCGCCGGGCACTGGATTAGCAACCGCTGAGGGTTGTACCGGTCCAAACATCTGGTCATCTTTCGGCATTTCTTGTGTGTTTTGCATACCCATATCCACAGTACCAGGAGCTTGGTTGTTGGTCTCCGGTTGACTTGCTCCTAGGTTATTTTGACTATCCGGCATCATTCCCTCCTATTGAATTAATTCTTTTTCAAAAAATATTTGATCATTAATACGGCTCGCAACGCCACCAAACACCGGCCAACTCTCCATCGCCACCAGCGCGTAAAAGATAAGAACAAAAAGCACTGTTGCGCCAAAGGCAAAGCCAATACCCTGCAAAAGACCGTAACTTAAACCATACCAGCGAGAACGGCGCTTTGTAAAATCACGATCAAGGCGATCGACAACTTTTACAAGTTGGCTTGCCGCCTCAACAAACTGGGTGGACGCTTCCTTATTTTCCGTCATTATTAATAGTTTATCAAATATTAGAAAAAAGCAAACCACCCGTATAATAACTTATTCTAAATTATACGCACGGCAAATGTTAAAAACGATAAATAATAGTTAGAGTATAAAAACATTTAGAGTCCTTATTGTGTTCGAGCGGTAATGGGGAGATCGTCATTCTTACCGTTCGAGGAGCGAAGCGACGAGAACTATCAACCGCTGGTATCAAAACTCACGAAATAGTTCTCGCTTCCGCTCGAACAGTAGGGGGTAACGCAGATTCTCACTTCCACGCTCATCTTTGGCTAAACGTTATCCTTTAACAATAGCGTTTCCTGCATTTACTTCGATACTGGGAAGTATCGAAGTAAATGCACCATAATATAATGTGGTGAGGGGTTTGTTTTTATTGTTCGAGGTGTACTCGCCGAGAACTCCCAGCCCCCCCGATATCAGAGCTAGCGTTGTAGCTTGCCCCGCCTTTTTAGGCGGGGTTCTCGCTTCCGCTCGAACGGTAAGGGTACCACGGTTGTCCTTCTTATTGTTCGAGAGAACGCACGTAGTGCCATCTCGAGAACTACTGGACGCTGGTACTGGAGCTAACGTGATAGTTCTCACTGCGTTCGAACAGTAAAAAGGGCAACGTACGTTTGTCACTTTTTATTGTTCGAGGCACAGAGTGCCGAGAACTCCTGATCTCTAGCATCAAGTCTCGCGTTGTAGTTCTCACTGCGTTCGAACAGTAAAAGGGCACCGCGGTCGTCGTCCTTACTGTTTAAGGCGTAATCGCCGAGAACTCTCCCCGGTGGGGCGGGGCAAGCCCCGCCGAGCAGTAACTAAAAAAATATGTTTATTTTGTAAGTAAAAATTTGTTTTTTGCCTTACTCATATCAGTGAATTGGTGCACTTCGTCCATTAACTTACTCGATGTAGTTTCCCCGAAGGCGATTACTTCAAAACGCGCTCCAACCACCTCTTTTACATAACGTACTAGGTCGACATAGTCGCCATCACCAGAAACCAAAACTACCACATCGATTTTAGGGCCAATTTTAAGCACATCCATAGCAAGCCCCACATCCCAGTCACCCTTTTTCCCACCACCGGTGAAAGTTTGTAAATCTTTGGCTCGTACCTCAAAGCCTTGGTTACTTAATGCTTCAAAAAAATTATGTTCCTGCTCTACTTCTGCTCTTATAACATAGGCAATTGCACGTACCAATTGGCGATTTCCTACCGCCTCCTTGAGAATTGCCCCAAAATTCACCTTTTTTTGATACAAATTTCGTGCCGAGTAGTACATATTCTGGACATCGACAAAAACCCCTACTCGTTGCGCCGCATGCTGTGTTGTCATTTATCCTCCTTATCTTATTGTACCAGTTTTGATAGTATAAAGTAGCAATGGTAAAAAACAAATCATTTATTTTTGCCTTAATCGCTCTTAATTTTGTGTGGACAATATCGTCCCTCGCTTATGACTGGTCAGAGCTTACACACCAGCCCTTTTACCTCTGGCCATTTCTCATTATCTGCCCCCTTTACCCCTTTCTTCTCGCCCTTGTTTGGCTAAAAATAATACGCCAACAGACACCCAATAACTACCTTTTGGCGTTCGCCGCCATAGGGGCAAGTTTTTTTGGTGCTTTAAGCATATTATTCTACCCTGTCGTGATGTTGATAGAGGGCTTTAATTGGCTGACCTTTGGCGCCATTTTTTGGGTTTTATTTTACGGCATACAGGGGTGGTACTTGCTTTTTACACCAAACACCACCCTCAAAAAATGGCCCACCATACTTGCCACACTCTACCTAGTAACAAAAATTTTCCTAGATTGGCGTTATAATACTTTTGGCTATATGTCGCAGAACGAAGAACTGCCAATAGATAGCTTAGCACTTAGTGCTATGGCTATTTTATTTGTAATCCTTCTTAATACAGTGCATCTTCGTCGTTTGTCGGCTCAACCGCAGGAGACATCGCAGGCGTAGTATTGGTGGTGGTTGGAGCACCGCCTGTTGGTGTAATAGTAGCGGCAGTACCAGGTGTTGTTGTTGCAGTTGTAGTTGTAGCGGTATACGGAACAATGCCAGGCGCATCCTTCTCTGCAGGAGAGTTAGAACCCGAGGTTACCAAGAAATAAATAACGGCGACTACCACTAAGCCCACCACAGCCCAAATCCAAATAGGTGCTTTTTTCTTTGGTTCACCAGCCATAGGAGCACCTGCTCCGGGCGGGGGTGTAGGAACACCACCCACTGGTGGGGGTGGCACCTGTTGGTTGTTAGGGGGTGGTGGTGTTGCCGGCGCAGCCGGTGGTGGCGCTACTGGTGGTGTTGGGGTTACTTCTGCCATTCTTTCCTCCAATTCTTAAAGCACGTCGAGGCATGCTTTTATAGCTAGTTAATACGTTGCAATTTCATTATAACAAAAAACACAAAACCCGTTTTCTAGGGTAAGAGGATCAGTGTTATTTAACCTTTACTATTTCTTCTTTTTAAGAACAAACCACAGCACAACAACAGCCACTACTGCAATAAGCACCCACCAATACCATTCCATACTATCCTCCTTACTTTTTTGGTTTCGCCTAAAAACAACCCAGGTTACACCTTTGCCTTTTCATTATACCACTTATTTTTCTTTAGCCACAAAATGGTGTCTGTTAGTGATTCTTCTATTGGCCGCGAAACATAACCTAGTTCCTGGCGTGCTTTTTTGTCGGATATTTTGTACTTAACGTTGAGGGTGTTAATAGAATAAAGGGTAAGAACTGGTTTCTGGCGCAAAAGAAAATAATACACTGGTGTAAATACCGCAAAAAGTTTTGCCAGCCACGTGGGCACAGTCCAGCGAGGTACGAGAATACCAGTATTGCGCGCAAGAACCTCCACAACTCGCTTAATAGTAATACGTCCCCCAGAAAGAATATAGCTTTCACCGGTTTTCCCTTTTTTGCAGGCTAAAACTGCACCACGCGCCACATCTCTTACATCAACAAAATCATAGGCGCCCCGAATAAGAATTTTAAGGCGGCGAAAATAAAAATCAGATAATACCTGCCCCATTTCCGAGAGCTTAAAGTCATAAGGACCAATTACACCAACCGGCGCCACAATGACCGTATCTAAGCCACTTTTGGCTGCATCTTGTACCAGTTGCGATGCCTGTGCTTTAGATTGAGCATATTTTCCCACCGATTTCTTGTAGTCAAAGCCAGCTTTTTCACTTAATGTCTCCTCGCCCTTGGGTTCCACAAAGGCATGAACGGAGCTGAAATAGACTAATCTTTTTACCCGATACTTCCGACAGGCCTCGATAATATTTCTTGTTCCTCCTACATTAACCCTGTGTAGCAATTTACCACGCCCAATCTCTAGCGTAACAATTCCCGCTAGGTGATAAACATAATCAACCCCTTGAAATACTTTTTCAAGAGTATCGGGACAAGTGATATCAGCACGAACTACTTCTACTTTTATACCGCTAAAGCAAGAAGTATCTTCTTTGGGCATTACCATCGCCCTTACTTTTTCCCCCTTTTCTACCAAGTAACGAACCAGGGCGTTGCCAATATGACCAGCAGCACCGGTAACAAGAATCACTTGCCCTCCTTCCACGCTTTTATAGTGTCAGCAAACGCTTTACCCATATCACTCTTCTTAAACTTGAGTACATCGCGCGCTTTGCCCGCATTAAAAAAAGTATTACGGGTTTGAAGGTAAACAAGGCGACGGGGATCGAGACCCCCTTCTCGTCCCTCAATAAGGTGTTTAAGCCACACAAAATAAAGAGCGATTTTTACTAAAAAGGTAGGAAGGGTAACAACTTTTTTTGCCTTTATTCCCATAGCGCGCATAAGAGCGCGTAGCATCATAGGCCACGTTACATTATCACTACCGATTGTGTAGTGAGCGCCATGTTCACCATGCTTTATTGCCCCCGCTACAGCCCCTGCTACTGTTTCTACCGCAACCACGTTTGTTCCGCCATTTGTGTAGTAGATAGTCTTCGCTTTTTCAATATAACTTAAAAGGGGCGCCCACAAAGGCATTCTGTGCGGAGTAGCACCAAATATATAAGGAAGCTCTAGAATTATTACATCAACCTTGTCTTGCCCCTCCGCAATTGCACTTTCTGCCTGTACCTTACGCGACCATATATAAGGATGGTAACGAGCAAGCTCTAATTCGCGCCATTGGCGCTCAAAGTATAAAAAGTAAGAACTTAAAATTATTACCTTTTTTACCTCCGCCTCGCGCGCGAGACGAACAAAACGTTATGTTGCCTCGACGTTGTGCTGGTAAAAAAAGTCGCGGGCGGGGCGGGGCGGAACAGTGCGGTCATCAGCACCGGCACAATAAATAACAGCGTAATTTCCCTTTATTAGTGCAATAACTTTCTTGTCGTCAAGCTTGTTAATATCGCCATACTCCACCTTAACATCACCCTGCCAAGAAAAACTCTTGTTTTTTTCGGGCAAAGAAAACGCCGTTACCATGTAATCTTTCGCGAGCAACTCACGCACTACATGGTAACCAATAAAGCCAGTTCCTCCCACAACAAACGCTGTCTTGTTGCTATCTGCCATGTATCTATTGTACCATTTTAAATTTGGTGTTAAACTAATTTTGCGTATGGCAAGTAAAGCAGTAATTAAGGTTAGTGACCTACGAAAAAACTTTGCTAAAACCAAGGCAGTGCAAGGTATTTCATTTTCTGTTGCCAAGGGATCGATTACTGCTTTTTTAGGGCCTAACGGTGCAGGAAAAACAACCACCCTGGAAATGTTAGAAGGTCTCCTAAAGCCAAGCGGGGGCACCATCGAAGTACTCGGCTTTAACCCTGTTAAAAAACCCGATGAGGTAAAAAGAAGGATTGGTATTCAGCTCCAAACAGCGAATTATTACCAGTTTTTACGCCTCAAGGAACTCCTTGTGCTTTTTGCCTCGTTTTACAACAGAAAGGTCGATGCTGATAAACTCCTAAATATTGTAGGCTTGGCCGATAAAAAAAATGCTTATGTCGACCAACTTTCGGGCGGGCAGAAACAGCGCTTTTCTATTGTTTCGACTCTAGTTAACGATCCGCAAATCATTTTTCTCGACGAGCCAACAACAGGCCTCGATCCACAAGCACGGCGTAACCTCTGGGAGATAATCGCGGAAATAAAGCGCCAAGGAAAAACCATTATTTTAACAACTCACTATATGGAAGAAGCGCAATATTTGGCCGATAAAATTTTCATTATCGATAAAGGAAAGATTGTTGCTCAAGGCACCACTAAGCAACTCATTGCGCAACTGCCCAACCCCTACCGCATCGAAATAACCAGTGCGAAAAAAATAAAACTAGAAAAGCTACGTGCCCTTTCTGGCGTTATCTCCGGTACAGTTGCCACCAACACCACTGGGGAATATGAATATTCTCTTGGTACCAAAAACATTCACCAAACCCTACCGGCCGTTGTAAAATATTTAGAAAAAGAAAAAATTGCATTTGAAGATATTGCGGTAGCCCCTAGTAATCTCGAGGATGTTTTTCTTACATTAACAGGCAAAGAATTGAGGGATTAATGAAGGCACTTTGGCTCTTGTTTACAGCAATGCTAAAAATGACTGTCCGCAACAAACCGGCACTATTTTGGATGCTCGCCTTTCCTATGATCTTTCTACTGGTCTTTGGTCTTTTTAATATGGACAAAATGACAGTTGGGCGCGTTATTTTACTAGATCAAGCTCAGGTAGAAGAAAGCAAAGAGATTGTAAAGGCCTTTACCGAGGGAGAGACCTTCGAGGTTATCGAGGGGATAGAGGCAGATGATATACAAGGAGCAAAGCAAAAGATCATCGACAGCGAGGCGGATTTTGCCATTGTCATTCCAGAAGAGTTTAAGAATTTGGTGCAAAGCAACGCCAATATAAAGGAGCAGGCAGCGCAAGCGCAAGCAATGATGATGCGAGGAGTAAATTATCACCCCCCTACCCCTGTAGCTGAGCCCGAGACGGTTAGCTTAGAGCTATACTACAACGAAGCGAATGCCACAATGAACCCTGTGGTAATAAACGTTATCGAACAAATAACTACAAAGATCAATATAAGCATTGCACAAACGCCAGAAATAGTAAAACTAGACAAACAACCGGTTACCGACCGCCGTATCCGCTATATCGACTTCTTAATTCCAGGAATCGTGGCTATGAGCTTAATGCAATCAGCTATCGTTGGTATCGCCGTATTCTTAACAGAAGCACGCGAGAAAAAAATCCTTAAACGCATTCTCGCCACTCCTATTAACAGACGCTCTTACATTGCCGCCCAAGTTATGGCGCGTCTTGCAATTACCCTTCTGCAGGCCATAATTATTTTGGCCGCTGCTTACTTTATTTACGATGTAAAAGCTTATGGTAGCTATTGGAACCTTTCTCTTTGGGCACTCTTGGGGACAACAGTGTTTTTAATGATCGGCTTTATTATTGCTAGCTTCTCTAAAACAACGAGCGCGGCAGAGAGTTTATCACAAGTTGTTTCTATACCTATGCTTTTTCTATCGGGCGTGTTCTTCCCCACTAGCTCATTGCCAGAGTGGACACAAAAGATAGTCGATTACTTACCACTCACACCGGTAATCGATGCGATGCGCGCAATAGCAATAGATGGCAAAGGGTTTAATGAGACACTAGGAGAGTTCTGGATCGTTGGAGGGTGGATACTAGCCACCTTTATTATTGCATCGTTTTCGTTTAGGACGGCGAGAGAATAAATATATTATGGCAAGAGTGGTAATTAAATTATCGGGTGAAGCGCTAGCAGGCAACAAAGAAACCGGTATTGATGTTGCAACTGTTGACAAGGTAAACAAAAAAATCGCCGAGGTAGTAAAGAACGGACACGAGGTGGCAATTGTCGTCGGCGGAGGAAATTTTTTCCGTGGTCGTGAGATCGCAAAATCAGGAGACGAAAGGGCAGCCGCCGACTACATTGGCATGCTCGCAACCGCTATGAACGCCCTTGTTTTGCAAATCGAACTAGAAAAGATGGCTATCGCCACACGGGTACAAACCGCCTTATCGATTGCCGCTGTAGCAGAGCCATTTATTCGCCGTCGCGCTATTAGACACCTAGAGAAAAAGAGGGTAGTGATTTTTGGCGCGGGGACAGGAAATCCCTTTAACTCCACCGATCTTGCGGCGGTGATTCGCGCACTAGAAATAGATGCCGATATGATATTAAAGGCGACCTTAGTAGATGGTGTTTATTCCAGCGATCCGAACAAAAACAAAAACGCACACAAGTTCGATAAGATTACCTTCAAAGAGGTGCGCCATGAAAATTTGGCAGTAATGGATATGCCTGCCATTGCCCTGGCGGAGGAAAATAATTTACCAATTAGGGTTTTTAAACTTTTTGGCGAAAGTTCGATTGTTGATGTTATCAACGGCACTGGTATTTACAGCGAAATAAGCTAGCGTGTTGTACTACAACTATACGTTTATATAAAAAATAACTTTTGTTCTAACCCGTGGTTCCGAGGCTTGGATTCGAACCAAGATTACAAGGGCCAGAACCTTGCGTCCTACCATTAGACGACCTCGGATTGCGAGTTCATTATACCTGTTTTCATCACCTTTATCAAGAAAAATGAGAAACAAGTAAAAAGATAAGTGCAACAAGAGAGGCAATAGTAACGGTTTGCCACCAAATTTGCATTAAAAACCAGGCAGCATTGTTTTTAACAAAACGAAAGGTCCATACTTTTTCTGGCTTTTCACGGATTATGCTAGAAAACTGTTGCATAAACCAGTAAATAGTTTCGCCTGCGGAACGAATAAGCCAAAACACCAAAAATATCACCTGGAACAAAAACCAGCTATTAAAAAATAAAGTGGCAACACCGGCAAGCACCCAAAAGATGCCAAAAACTAACACATCACCCCATACGAATGAGCCGATTACAAATAGAGGTACAAATTTTTGGTATGCCTTTTTGTGGCGACATTTATAAACAGCAATAACGCTTAGCACTATCGCAAGTGCCATATACGCGAGAAGGATGTACTGTTGCAAGCCTGTCATGATAGTTGAAATCCTATAATCAGATGATATAATAAAACCGGTTGACTAACAACCATATTGTTCCGCGGTAGCTCAATGGTAGAGCGTCTCGCTGTTAACGAGAGGGTTGTCGGTTCGAGTCCGACCCGCGGAGCCAATTTTGTGAAAGAGTGCTATCAACAAGCACAGAGAAAGGTTTCAACAGATTGAGTTGAAGCCTTTTTTCGTTGATTTGGCAGTTCGCAAGTAGAGCCTTCAAGATTTTGTTCTTTTGGGCAGGTTGCGAACTTTGGAAGATACTACGAGCGTTCTGGGCTAGTTCTAACAGATGTGAAGCGGTCAAAATAAAACTTTTGTCATTGTTGGTATATTCAACAAGCCTATATTCTAATTCTTCCTTTTCTGCTTTGTACCTAGTTACGTATTTGTCATAGTCAGGCGTAGTAATACGTCCGTCTAGGCGGTCTTCGTATAGCGTTTCCAGTCGCTTGTCTATTACATCAACCTTGTCTTTGGTTTCTTTGATAGCGTTACGATAGTACAACTGTATATTGTCGTGTTCGCCCTTCAAGACGTCCAACACCTGATTTACGATACCTTCGCTAATAGACAATCGTTTCAGCAGGTCATCAACCTGCGGTAAAAGTTCGGCTTCTGGCACTGGCGGTTGCTTACAGTCAATCGTATCTCGTCTTGCTTTTGAGCAACGCATATAAACACGCCCTTTCTTTTCGTAAGATGAGTATGAGCAACCACAGGTAGCACAACGCACAATGCCACTAAACGTGAATACTTGGCGTGTCAGTGTCTTGTGGCTGTTATTGTTACGGTCTTCGTTGAGAAACTGAACCTTATCAAACAATCGCTTTTCAATGATTGGTTGATACTTATGTGGGTACTCCTTGCCGTTATATCGCATTACGCCGTAATAGAAGGGGTTTGTAAGCATAGTCTGTATCTGGCTTTGGGAAACAATACCTTGCCCTTTAGTGTTGGCTCGTAAGCCGTCTTCTTTGAGTTGCTTGGCAATGGTGCGAAATGATTTACCATCAAGACGCATTTCGTAGGCTTTGACAATATACTTGCTACGAACTGGGTCAGGCACAATGTCTTTGCTGATAATGTTGCCGTTGGCGTCTGTGATGTTGATATTCTTGTAGCCGATTGGTGCTTTGCCAGGAAACTCGCCAATGTTTACCTTCTGTTCCTGACGGCGTTTTACATTGTCGCTAATGGCAGATGAGTAGTATTCGCCAAAGACCATACCCATACCAAGCCGTGTTTTGTCGCTGGCAGGCGAGTTTTTATGGTAAATGAGGTTGTCAGATGGAAAGTGTAGTTCAATTTTACCTTCCTTGACCAAGCCTTTCATTGTCTGAACGATGTCGCTAGAAGCGTCCCTTGTGAAACGGTCAATCTTATCAAATACCACAATACAGAAGTTCGGGTATTTTTTGATATTATCAACAATCTCACGAAACTTTTGGCGGTCTTCCTTATATGCGGTTTCGTCAAAAGCGTAGTATTCGCTATTTAGTTTTAGCCTGTTGCTGTAAGCGTCTAGGCGTAGTTTTTGTGCTGGTAGGGCGTCAGTTTGTCGTGGGTCTGATACACGAGCAATGTTGAAGGCTTTGACGCCTTCGTAGTCAGTTACTTCATTTTTCATAGTGGCTATTCCTTATCATAGTTGAATTATAGTGTTATTTGATTATATTTGCTAATAATACTTTATAATTTACAGCGTATAGTCGTCAATACTCACAGGTTTCATTTCTGTCAGCGTGGCTTCTATATGTAGTAAAGTTTTGAGTTGGGTCTTGGTCGGTGGCGAGCGTCCGTTGCGTTTGTATCGGTAGTAGGTGTGTTTGCCAAACAATTCTTCTACGACATTGCGGACATAGCGTTCGTCATCGTGGTCTTTGCGTATCATAGCGAGCATTACGGCAAAGGCTGTTTCGGCTGGCTTGGCGTATGGGTATGATTGCTTGTATGAAATAAGGTTTTGTTCGGCACTGTCTAGCACGGCAAACGGTGCTTTGGGCAGTTCATCAAATATGTTCTTCCAATGCCGTAGTAGCACCTTCCGTGATATGTCGGTCTTGAACAGTGTGCGAAAGGTAATGTCGGTGTTATCAACGCCAATAACTTTTAGTTCTTTGCGTAGTTTAGCAACGCCATTTAGTCGTATCTCAAAACGAGCAACGCTGACAGTCTTTTGCTTTTCCAATTTGTCTAGTAGGCTCAACTGCGTATAACCACCTTTTTCATAACTGCGTTTTTCACTTACTTTGTTTTGGCGTAAGTCAGCAAACTTGTCATAGAAGGCAATATCAAGGCTGTTAGTGTGTATATGGTAAACGTGTCCGCCGTTCTTGAAGTTGGTGTGCTGAACATCGTAACGGCGTGATATGTCGGCTTTACGCAGTATTTCAGTGATAGTTGAAACTGGTGTGCGGTCATCAAACACGATGTTCTTTGAGTAGTCTATTTTGCCCACTTGGGCGTTAGCCAATAGGTGCGGAAATGCCCATACGCCATAAGTCGTGCGTAGCACTTCCGAAAGTTTGGCAATAACAGCGTCAAAGTCGGCGTCCGCTAGTTCAGTGAAGTTGTTACTAAACAGTAGTTTCGGTGCGGAAAACTCAATGGCGAGTTGATACGACTTGATATGCCTACCTTTTGGTCTTTCGGTGTAGGTAAGGCGTGGCTGGTAAATACCCAGTTTCTTATAGGTGCTACTTGGGTTGTTGTATGCCACGAAGACGCCTTTGATAGCGTCTACGTTAGTGAATAGTTTGGCTTCCGTTACCCATTTTGGCTGACTGCTATAAGTCAGAAGTATTTTTACCGTGTCTATCATCGCTACTTCCTTGAAACAATTCGCTACATTTCTTGAATACGGCGTCTTCTATGAGCCTGCTAGTATGTCGGTTGATTGGGTAGTGATAACCAACCGACTTATTGCCCACTTGTTTGGTCGGGTATAGTAGGCGATACGAGCCGTCCAGTTTGGTATAAACGGCAATAGAGTTTAGGTAGATACTGTCGTCTATAACTACGCTGGCTATGGCTATCAAGCCGTTGTTTGGCTTGACTGGTGTTACATTGACTTCGCTTACGACCATCGCTTGCGTTGCCTTTCTAAATCTTTTTCAATGTCTTTGTTTGTCGCCCATTTACAGGCAACAGCAAGACCGTAGGCTAGGCTGTTAGCCCATCGGCTCAAATGAAAAGTTACTACCGCTATTGTGTGATAAAACGCTTTCACTACTTTGTTTCCTTTCGTTACTTTTGTTGGTCATATCGGCTTCCAAAAGAGCGTCAAGAAACTTGGCGAGTTGAAATTGCTCGTCTTCGTCTAATACCAATTCAGGCTTGTCAATGACGGCTGTATTTGGCTTCGGCTCTATTTGGTTGTCCATACTTCCAGTATGTGAAAGTAGGTGTCCGCAGACGTCTTACAGAGGTAATTCTACGTATTTGGTATTGAACCAGAGTTTTTTATCAACAAAATCAAATAACTTCTCAACGCCTGTTTCTTTATCAACAAGTTTATTCAGCGAAGCCACTTTGTTATATAGAGCCTTCTTATCGTTAGTGCCTAGAAGTTCCATTATGTCGCCTTTTTCAACAGGGCGTCTTACTGGGCGTCCGTCCCAGAATAACTTCTTACATATAATTTCATTATCGCTATCGGCAACAAGCCTGATTTGGGTATTAGCAAATGTAATAATCCGTTTCTTGCGGTCATAGCGTGGTTCAATCAGTTTCATCAAATCGCTATTTTGTGCCTGTTGGCTTTGGGCTTGGAGTATCTGCTCTAATAAAGCTGTTTGCCTGATTTGATTATCAACCATTGTCGTGTCTGGCGTGAAGTCAATATCATCAAAGTTCGGTTGGTAGGTTTCAATCGGTGGTAGCGATATGTCCGACATAGACAGCATTGACGCTTTTGGAATATCGGGCATAAGCGAGCGTATATCAGGTATTGAAATGCCTTTAGTCATATTGGACAGTTGAGCAGACAGCCCCTTTGTGGCTTCTCTAATGCTATCGTTCGCTTGCGTAAGTGATTTTTGTTGTGAGGGGGTAAGCGTGGCGGGGTCTTGCTTGGAAAGTTTTTGCCACTCGCCAACAGACAGTCCCTTACTGTACTTTGGGTCGTCTAGGTTCAGTGAAACTTTTTTGCTATTCTTTTCGTCTGCCATTTCGCTACATCTTTTCCCAATACTTCCAAGTATTTGGTACTTATTATATGATATTGGTAGTATGAACGCTAAAAATGACGAGCCTGAATATCTGACACTTGCCCAAGCGAGCAAGTTTCTACAAGTCAGTCAGCCTACGCTTCGCAACTGGGACAGAAACGGTACATTGAAGGCGTTCCGTCTAGGAACACGCAAGGCTATGCGATACAAAAAAGCCGACTTGATAAAGTTTATTGAAAAATCAAACTAGCCAATACTTATAAACCAGTAAAGAAGTCCGCAACACTTACATCTAACTGCTTTGCCAATACGAACAAGGTAGAAAGTTTTGGACTTCTGCGACCCTGTTCAATATAGCCAATAGAAACTCTGTCCAAGTCGGACAAATACGCAAGTTTTTCTTGCGAGTAACCTTTGGCTTCACGAAGTTCTTGTATCCTGCGACCAAGTTTTATAGTGAAGGCGTCAAATGCTTTATTAGCGTATGCCATCATACTCTATTTTCGTTGTCAAAAGTGCCAAACACTACTAACAGAGAGTTAGCAAAACTACTTATAATTTGTTATATTTGATAACAGATGGTTTGCTAACAATGTGTTAGCACATATAAGGAAGTAACAACAAATGGCACAAAAAGGCAGATATACTGAATTACCGAACAAAATTGGCTTGTATAGCACTAGTAAGGGCAGTTTTATAAAGAACGACAATGACGTTGTTTTGAGCTTTCCGTTCAAGGACGCCGTATTAGAAGCGGGTATGAGCAAAGAAGATGTAGGACGTGATGAACGCTTTTTACATCAGGAACTAGACAGCAAGGACATTGACACGCTTGAAGAACCGAAGGTGCTTACTGATTTTCGGCTAATAAACAAAGATGGCGAAACACGCTTGACCAGCAGTAGTGATGTTCAATTCTTTGACGATGAGGGAAACCTAAAAAGCAACCTGCTCATCAAAGGCAACAACCTACTGGCACTTTATACGCTTCGTGAGCGTCTTGCTGGACAAATAAAACTTGTTTATATTGACCCGCCTTACAACACCAAAGGTGCTAACGACATATTTACCTACAATAATAGTTTCAACCACAGTGCGTGGCTAACCTTTATGAAGAACCGTCTTGAAGTAGCCCACGAAATGCTTCGCAACGATGGTTTCATAGCGATAACTATTGACCACGTTGAGTTGTTCTATCTTGGTGCATTGGCAGATGAGGTTTTTGGTGCGGAAAACCGTGTAGGCGTTGTAACTATTCTTATCAACCCAAAGGGGCGTCAGCACGAGAAGTTCTTTTCTGCTTCAACGGAGTATATGCTCGTCTATGCCAAAGACATTTCAAAAGCACAGTTTGAGCAAGTTACTCTTGATGATGAAATTGCCCAAACCTTTGACCAGCAAGACGAACAGGGCAAGTTTAGGTGGCAGTCATTTGCTCGTATTAGAACAAGCACAAGCCGTGAAGCAAAGCCCGCTTTTTATTACCCGATTTACGTCAGTCCAGACTTACAGCATATTACTACTGACAACGTAGATGGTTATACCCCTGTTTACCCTGTATCAAATGGTAAAGATTATAGCTGGAAAACAAAGCCAGATACCTTTGCCGAACGTCTTGCTGACGGTCAATACCGAGCTTATAAGAACGGAAATGGAAACATTGAAATACAGCACAAATATCGTGAACAGCAAGTTCTAAAAAACTTATGGACCGACAAAAAGTATTTCCCAGAGTTTCAGGGAACAAACCTATTGAAAAAGATAGTAGGCGAAGGTAAGTTCAGTTACCCTAAATCGCTTTATGCTGTTATGGACACTATAAAACTTATGTCGTCAGGCGATGATATTGTATTGGACTTTTTCGCTGGTTCAAGTACCACTGGACACGCCGTTCTTGAATTGAACGCAATTGACGGCGGAAACAGGCGGTTTATACTCGCAGAACAAATTGAGAAACATTATGACGTTGGTGTTGAACGAATTACAAAAGTAACGAAGGCACTGAATAGTAACGCTGAAACAATTTGCTTTGAACTAAAAAAATACAACCAAGAATACCTAGACGCCATTATGGAAGCAACGAGCATAAAGGAACTTGAAGACTTGTATGTTGATATGCGTAACAATGCTTTCTTGAAGTTTTGGTTTGACCGTGCCGAGTTTGAAAAAGACGAAAACTTCCGAAGCAAAGATTTAGAAGGTCGCAAACAGGCACTTGCCGACATACTAGACGAAAACCAATTATACCTAAACTACGCCGATATGCACGATACACGTCATACAGTGTCGTCAGACGAGAAGGCACTAACGGACAAATTCTATGGCGAAAACAAAAACTAAAATAAATGCGACACTTGGCGACTTCTTA
>Ga0209718_1001673_pt1 | contig 24262 bp, 25 predicted proteins | sample AD_JPNAS1_MetaG_FD_184420 | JGI IMG/M metagenome (GOLD analysis project Ga0209718, IMG submission 184420) | Active sludge microbial communities of municipal wastewater-treating anaerobic digesters from Japan - AD_JPNAS1_MetaG (SPAdes) (version 2) | ecosystem: Engineered > Bioreactor > Anaerobic... | reverse complement strand
ACGGTGAAAGTATGAGATTGGGTTTGAGAAATAGTGCCAGTGCTACCGTTTAAGAATGCTGGAGCTCCGGTGGCAGAGGCAGTTCCAGTGGCAGTGATACTAAAATTGGTAGTATCGGTAGATGGAAAAACAGACTTTTTGACAATTAATTTAGCTGACGGGATTTTGCAACCGTTTTCCAAGATTGATTGACCGTAAGCATCATAATTTTTTCCAGGATAACGGCCTCCATCATAATCAAAGGGTGGGATAATATCTCCCCAAGTTACATTAATTCCCGGATACCAAACAGGTCCGTTGTGACCATCATGACCCCCGGCGTCAGCGGTCATACTGGCTTTGGCATCGGAATATGGGTTATCATGGGAACCGGTAGCGTGGCAAATATCGACTTTTTTGACACCGGTATAATTAGCCGGGTCTTGGGCAGTAACAGTCCCGTTGCTGTGAGTTCCAGTGGCAGTTCCGATATTGGTATAAAGACCTAAGATGGCAGTAGAACTACCAGTACAGGTCATACTGGCGCCGGCAGCTAATTGGGTTGAAAGACAAGAAACACTTACCCCTTTGTTGTCGGTAACCTTGATATTAGTCAACTGAACATTACCAGTATTCTGAACTATGTAGGTAAAATTAGCAGTTTCTCCTTGACCGATATATATTCCGGGAGCGGTATTGGCATCCTCACCATTAACTTTTTTTACTATGGAAATTGCTGGTCTTTCGACTAGCACCGAGCTGAGGTGGCCGACTAAATAAGCTTTATTATCTTTTTCTTCTTCGGTGACAAATTTAGACACTAGGCTACCCACAGGATAGGCATTTTGAAAACCATCTATCTTTAGAGTATATTTAATATCACCGATAGTAAACTCTTTATCGCCATAGGCATTAGGAAAAGTAATGATATCATCGCAAGGAGTATCACTTACCTGATTATCTGTGCCGTAATATTTACATCGCCTAAGTCCTGATGTATTTTCTGTTTCTTCAATATTAAAATTGTATGAAAATGTCGGTGAGGGTGTAATACTTGGGTTAGAAAAATTTAAGGTTATCTTTAACGTAGCACCTTCTGCAGAAGTTCCTGCATACGTAGCCCAATTAAAATGAGTTAAGTCCCCAATAAGAAATTTTTCATTCGGATTAAAGCTTTGAGTATCAACTCCGTTAAATTTTAAACCACTTTTATAATATCCTACAGGCGATCCCCATCTTACTTCTTTTGTGTTTAAGCCTGTTATATAATCTCCACCATTAACACTTGTCCAAATACCGCTAGTAGATGAAATAGAATATTGGCCGGAATTGTTTAATTGAGGGGCACTTAAAGTGTTACTGCGGTAAGGACTGGACTTTTTGACTTCTTCATTTTCATTTTTATCAGATTTAAGTTGAGAATTTTGGACATTCGGGACGGGAGTTTCAGTAACAGTCACTGTTGGGATTGGGGTGGGGGTGGCGGTAGGTGTGGCTTCAGGAGTAGGAGTTATTTTTGGTGTTGGTTCGGAGGTGGGAGTGGTAGAAGGTGTAGCTTCTGGGGTAGGGGTAATTGTAGGGTTAGCAGTAGGTGTGGCTTCGGGGGTAGGGGTAGGTTGAGGACTGATGGTAGGGGTGGAAGTGCTAGCAGTCGGTTCGGGAGTGGGGGTAGGTTCTTGATTTGATTGAATTTCGGATATGGTGGAATCGGTTTTTTGGGCGTCTTCGATGATAGTCGGCACAGCTCCTTCCGAGGTGTTAGCGTAAACCGGCTGGACTAACCAGAGAAGAGGCAAAAAATTGTTAAGGACTAAAGACAAGTTTGCTAAAATGGCAGCAAACTTTTTAAAAGCACGAAGATGCTTCATAAGTATTTGTAAATGTAACTATGGCAGTATTATATCTTATATTTTTTGATTTGCAAATTAAGTCTGTTTGTGGCTAATTTGGGTAATAATTTAAGTTTTAAAAACTATTTTGAGAAAAATTTTTGACCTGATAATTTTTATTATCAGATAATTTTTTAGCTCTTTTTGCCGGTTTCTAATTTCTTTTTGGTTTCGCGATAAGCAATTTTGGGGAGGGTTGACTGGTGTGTTTCTAAATAATTTTTGACTTCGTAATCATGATGATAAATAAGGGATCTTAATAGCCAAGAGACGGCTTTGGTAATCAGAACCGTGGTTTCACTTTTTAAAATGTCGATGTTTGAAAAAGCTAATTTGGACAGCCTGGGGTCGGCTGACTCACGGGTGGCTTTGACCAATAAGACCAAACTGGCGCGGCGTTTGGAAATGTTTTGGCTACGCCGGAATTTGATTAGCATTTTTTTCCATTCTGACCACTTGGCCAAAATTTCTAGAGCAGAAAAATTTGACTGACATAAAAGGTCAACTTCGGCCCAACCAGTGGCAAAGTCAAGCCAAAAATCAAGATATTGAGGGGTAATTTGGGGACGGATATGTTTGACAACACCAAGAACCTTGCCGGCAAAATCAATTTCGGTAAAGGTAGTCCCAGACTGATAAAGCGAACTGATAAGATCGGCTACCTGCTGTTGGTTGGGATTAAATTCGTAAATAATATTTTTGGCAAGTTTTCTGGTATTGGCGCTTTTGACACCTTCATACCGCCGATTTGTTCCCAAATAATGCTGAACCCACAAGTTCATACTTTCATCCCGACTTTTGTATCTGACAACTTCTTTTAAAAAAATGCGGTGGAGGCGGTTGGTTATTTTCATAGTTTGGGGACAAAAATTTTGGTGGCAAAATCAATAACTTTATTATTTTTATCAAGTTTAATCCCCTCTTGACGGTAGAGTTTTTTGCGGGAAGATGAGTGTTTGGGATCTAACCAAACTTGGCCATTGCTGTAAACAATACGATGAAAAGGAATACGGTCAGCTTGGTCGGATTTGCCCAGGATGTTGGTGATCATCCGGGAGAGCATGGGGTGACCGCCGGCGGCGGCAGTAATCAGACCATAAGTGGTAACCCGACCTGAAGGAATTGAAAGGGCTAGCTGGATAACTTTTTGGGAAAAGTTTAGGGGTTTTGGCATTACTTTTTGAGAGATTTAAAATATTTTTTGCCTTTTAATTTTTCTGGGAGCAAATCCTTGTTGGTATACATTTGGTAGTCTTTGCCATAACCGACATCTTTCATAAGTTTGGTGACGGGATTGCGGAGATTGAGAGGAATGGGGAGATTGCCATGGGCGGCAACGTCAGCTTGGGCGGAGCGAAGAGCGTCGTAAACAGATCTGTCTTTGGCACAAGTGGCTAAATAAATGGCTCCTTGAGCCAAGTTTAGATCACATTCGGGATAACCAATAACGGTCACCGCCTGAAAAACTTCGTTGGCTAAAAGCAGGGCGTTGGGGTTGGCGGGACCGATATCTTCGGAGGCAAAGATAATCATGCGGCGGGCAATAAATTTGGGATCTTCGCCGGCAGCAATCATGCGGGAAAGATAATAAACAGCGGCGTCAGGATTGCTAGCCCGCATACTTTTGATAAAAGCAGAGATGGTGTTGTAGTGTTCTTCTCCTTGTTTGTCAAAACGGAGATAGGAATTTTGAAGAGCATTTTTGAGACTGTCGAGATTGAGATTGTTATATAAGGTATAAGCGTTGTCGATCATGGTAATGGCTTGACGGGCATCGCCGTTGGCCATTTTGACCAGCCAATCTTTGGAAGTGGGGGTAATTTTGGTTTTGAGAACTTTGACGGCGCGGGAAATAATTTGGGCCATTTCGGTGTCAGTAAGCTGGTTGAGAACAAAAACGCGGCAGCGGGAAAGAAGGGGGGAGATAATTTCGAAACTGGGATTTTCGGTGGTGGCGCCGATAAGAGTCAGAGTCCCCGACTCAACATAGGGCAGTAAAAAGTCCTGCTGGGCTTTGTTGAAACGGTGGATTTCATCTAAGAATAATATTTTTCGATAAAGACCCGGGGATGAGGGATTAGTCTGACCAATAATTTTGCGGATATCGTCTTTGCCGGCAGAGACAGCAGATAATTCATGAATTTCGGCCTGAGTTTCTTTGGCAATAATTCGGGCTAAAGTGGTTTTGCCGACTCCAGGAGGACCCCAAAAAATCATAGAAAAAATTTGGTGATTGTCGATGGCTAAACGAAGAGGCTTGCCGGGGCCAACTAAATGTGACTGACCGATAAATTCAGCTAAATTTTTGGGGCGGAGGAGCGAGGCTAAGGGTTGAGATAACATAGGTTTGGGTTTTATTTGGGTATTTAGGTAAGTATAAATCAAAGAATAACTTGGGTCAATTAGTTTTTGCCAACTAAGCCATCAGTGGACACCCAAACGCCCAATTTTCGGAAAATACTATCGTCGGCAGAGGAGAGTTGATGAGTGGTGTGCAGATAACAGTCCCGAAGTTGGGGAAGAGATTTTTGAGCCAAATCGGCCACAGAACCGGGTGTAGTGGAAGCGGCCAGAGCCAAAAGAGCTTCGGCGCAATTGAGACTGCGGGAAGACTCCCCGACCCTATCTTTGAGACGATTGATACGTCTGATGACAGTGGGAGAAATAAGTTTAGTGCTGTCCGGAATTTTGGCTAAAAATTTGATGGCATTAAGAACTACCGAAGCTTCGGCATGCAACAGAGGCGAATTTTTGCCGGTAATAATCAGACCATTTTTTAGTTCGATGGCGGCACCGCAAAAAACACCGTTTTCACCTTTGTCCGGCTGAAATTGAGCCTGATGTTGGGCTTGCCGGGCAGGGATAACTGGGGGGAGGAATTCTTCGGTGATACCGACTTGGCACATCAGCTGTTCCATCCGGTCCAAAACAGTTTTTTCCAACAGGCCTTTTTTGACTTCCTGGCGGTAGCGGAAAAGATAAAAATTGATTTCCCTTTTGGCGGCTTGAGAGACAACATCATCATCAATAATACCTTGACTAAGAACATTAAAACCCATATCAGTGGGAGATTTGTAGGTTCTGGAAAAGTTGTCGCGGTAAAGAATTTTATTAAAGATGGTGCGGATGATAGGGAAAGCATCAAGATCACGGTTGTAATTGACGGCGGGTTTTTTGTAGGCGCGGAGATGAAAAGAATCAAGACAGTTGTAATCGCCAAGATCAGCTGTGGCGGCTTCGTAGGCAATATTGACAGGGTGATTTAGAGGCAAATCCCAAACAGGAAAGGTTTCAAATTTGGCATAGCCGGAGTTGATACCATGCTGAGCATCAAGATAGATTTGCCCCAAACAGGTGGATAATTTGCCAGAACCAGGTCCGGTGCCCCAGACAACTACCAGAGGCTTGTCGGTGGTGATATAGTCATCGGCGCCATAGCCGCGGGAGCTGAGAATTAGTTTTAGGTTTTGAGGGTAACGGGATATTTCCCGACGAAAATAAACAGGAATATTGAGATGTTGCAGGCGGCGGGCAAGAATTTTGGCTTCGGGTTCTTGTTGATAACGGTTGATAACGACCCCTAAAACCGGAAGTTGGTGGCGTTTAAAAATATCTAAAGCACGCAGAGTATCGACATCGTAGCCAATACCGAGGTCACCCCTGATTTTACCGGTGGCCAATTGCTTGGCAGAAATACAATAGATAATACCTAAATTTTTTTTGAGACTTTTTAGAAGAGTTAATTTGGCGTCGGGGAGATAACCAGGCAAGGTTCTGGCGGCGTGAAAGTCAGACAAAAGCTTGCCACCAAATTCTAAATAAAGACGGCCGGAAAACTTGCTTAACCGTTTTTCGATAGCTTTTTTTTGAGCGGTGAGATATTTGTCAGTATCAAACCCAAGCTTTTGTTTCATAAACAAAAATAAACATGAGTTTAAGATATCATTTAAAAAAATACGGTGCAATAGGCAAATTCTTTATTTTTTAGGGGACTATGTTAATGATACTACAACTTGGTTAAAAAAGTCCAATCTGTTGTTTTGAGGGTAAGGGAGGATAAGAGAAATCAACTTCAATAATTCTGGGGGTGTTCCATTTGTCTTTGTATTTGAGAAATTTATGTTTGAGACCAAAATCATAAATATCTTTGGTGATAAGAACATCAGCCTGACAATAAAATTTAAGTTTGTCCAGACTTTTGGGGGTTTGCTGCTGCCAATAAGTGACGGCGTTGGTGCCAACATCAGTCTTTTCTCTGCCCAGAGTTTCTTTGGCAAGAGCGTCTAGGCTAAGACGAAAACCAAGAGTATTTTTAATCTTTTCTAAAATATCAAAATGGTTAAGTTTTTTGAGATTAAATTGACAGTGAGGGTGAAGAACCGGAACATCAAAACCAAGAGAATTAAAACCGATAATACGGTCAGCTTCGGAAAAAAGAGGCCACATTTGGGAAAATTCATTTTCCCAAAAACTCATAATTTCACCATTGATTTCGTTGAAGTTTTGGTCAAGTTGGCGGCGGTAGACTGAGACAATAGAAACTCCCAAATCAGAGATACGGGACATATCAATATCTTCAAAAAGTTTTTTGGTTTCAATATCAAAAATAATTTCCCGATACATAAATTATTTTTTGGCAGTCTTTTTGGCGGATGGTTTGGATTTGTCTTTAGGGTCGTCTTTTTTGTCTAAACCTAAGATCTGAAGGCTGAAGTAAATCACCAGAGCAATAACCAAAAAGTCGAGTAAAGTATTAACAAAATTACCCCACATAATTTTGGCGTTGCCGATGGGAATGTAATTGTCTTTGAGGTCGCCGGCCCGACCGATAATAAGTCCAATTACGGGGTTGACGATATCGCCGACAAAAGAAGTGGTTAATTTGGTGACAGCACCACCCATAACAAAACCGATAGCCAGGCTGAGAACCCCTTTAGATTTGATAAAGTCAACGAAGCCTTGAAGTTGTTTTTTGATCATATTTTTTGATTATACAAAAAACTAATAAATAAACATAGCGTCGCCAAAACTAAAAAAACGATACTGATGGTCGATGGCGGTTTGGTAGGCGGATAGAATTTGGTCGCGGCTGGCAAAGGCGGAAACTAACATTAATAAACTTGATTCGGGTAGGTGAAAATTGGTGATAAGAGCATCGACAAATTTAAATTCAAAGGGCGGATAAATAAAAATTTGGGTAGAATTGTGGCCGGATTTAAGGGTGTGTTTGGGGGTCATGAGAGCAGCAGACTCTAAAGTGCGGACAACAGTGGTGCCGACAGCAATAAGACGTTTACCGTTCTTTTTAGCTCGGTTTAAACGGGCGGCAGTAGCAGGAGAAATGTTATAAAACTCCTGGTGAAGAGTTTTGGTGGTTAGATTTTCGGGGCGAAGATTTTGGAAAGTGCCCAAGCCGACATGGAGGGTAATATATTCGATTTGGACTCCCCTTTTTTTGAGAGAACGTAAAAGTTTTTGGGTAAAATGAAGCCCGGCGGTGGGGGCGGCAGCAGAGCCGGTTTTGGCGGCAAAAACGGTTTGATATTGACGCCGAAGACGGGTTTCAGAATTTTGAGAATTAATATAAGGCGGCAGAGGGGTGTGGCCGATTTTGTCAAGAATTCGGAAAAATTTGGTGCCGGAAAAATTAAACTTAATTTCAACTTGACCGGTAGATTTGTTGCTGGTGATAACAGTTCCTTTTAGATTGTGGTTAAATTCTAGCTGTTGGGAGGGTAGCAGCCGGGGTTTGGAAATAGCCAGCCAAGTGGAGTCGGCGGTGGGATGAAGCAGCAAAATTTCAAATTGACCGCCGGTAGTTTTTTGACCAAAAAGGCGGGCGGGAAAAACTTTGCTTTGGTTTAAAACCAAAACGTCATTTTTACCTAAAATTTTGGCTAAGTCAAAAAAATGGCGATGGTCGATTTGACCGGTAGATTTGTTGAGTGATAATAGGCGGCAGCGGTCGCGGACAGAGCTGGGCCGGTGGGCAATAAGACGGGGTGGAAGATGGTAATGATAATGACTGATTTTTAGGGACATGGAGAGTATTTTAGCAAAGATAGTTAGCTTAGAGACTGACTTTATTTTGGGACAAAACCATAAAGACTCGGTGGCGTTGACGGGATATTTGGCGGAAGCCAAATTTGCGGTAAAGATGGATGGCGGTCGAATTGGCAGCATCAGTTTCCAGCCAAAAACCAGTAATATGCGACTGAGATTGGTGTTGAAGTAAATCGGCAAAAGCCAATTTCATAAAAGGCAGGGCTAAGCCACAGCCACGGGCAGGTGGATAAATTCTAATGGCAAAAGTAAAATTGGCAGAAGAGTTGACCGGCGGTTCTTTTTGACCAAACCAGATAATCCCCAAGAGATTGGAATTGGAATCAAAAAGAGTGTAAATAATTCTCCCCTGCTGGAGCCAGAGATTAAAACAGGAAAGGTCGGCAAATCTGGTGGGGTCAGAGGTAAATTTTTTGACATCAGGGTCAGTGTGGCTTAATTGAATTAACTGTTGGATTTGATGATCGCCAATCCCCTGCTGAGCAAAAACATCAACCCCAATTTTCATTTTATTTGCCGGTGGTGATAATAATGTCAAACTCGGAGGATTCGGGTAATTTTTCGGTCAGAATGCTGGGGTCAAAATCGGACTGGAGTGATTGGGTGATTTGGGCAACAACAGTGACCGGAACTGAGGCTTTGGTTTGGACTTGAGTTTGATCATAATTAAAGTTGCTGGCATTACCGGTATCGGCAATAGAAAAATTATTTTTAGCCAAAAGTTGGGTGACGGTGCCAGCCTGACCGGCCATACCGCTGCCGTTGAGAACTTTAATTTTGAGGGAATTATTTGGAATAACTGTGGGGGTAGGAGAAATGACAGGGGTGGGAGTAGGAGAAGAGTTACTTTGGTTGGAGGGGGAAGAAAACTTAAAGACGACCAAAAGGGCAATTAACAAAAGTATTAGGGGGATAATTAAAATGAGTTTGGGAAATTTTGAGGAAGACGATGATAGGGATTCAATTTCTAAACGGGAAGTGGTAGCATCAGAACCACGAAGATTGGATGAGTGAGCAATACCTTTGAGAGGATCAATAGTAGTGTATTCTGGGGTGAGATTGCTAAGATTAAACTGATTGAAAGCAATATCGCCGGGGGGCGAAAACAAAATTTGCTGAGGCAAGGTATTAAACCGGTCTTGGGAATAGGCAAAAAGATGATCAATATTTTCCTGGGAGAGTTTGGCGGTCAGGACTTGAGAAAAAACCGGGGTCCGGTTAAAAATTAAAGTCAGCAGATCCTGATAATGGAGAAAAATTATTTTTTTGGGGGGAAGAAGGTGAGATAAGCTGGTAGAAAAACTTTCTAAAAGAGTGATTTTGATTTTGGCAGCAGCGACAGCCTGGCGAAAAAGATTAAAAAATACCGGATCAAGAACGACTATTTGAACTAAAAGCTGATGATTAAGGCGGGAAATAATTTTGTAATCCCAGACGGTTTGATTGAGATCGTGGCTGATCAACGGCTGAAATTTTGATTGAATTTGGGTTCTTTTTTTGGAATCTGCAGACGAAAGCAAGAGACTGGCGGTGGTAATAAAATCATCGGACAAAATCACTCGAAATCGGGAAGAAAAAGTTGATTTCAGACGGCTTAGGTTTTCTGAGAGATTGTCTGAATTCCAAGCAACTTCACCAACTTTTTGGTGGCGGTGATAAACCTCAAGGTTGGTTTTTGAGACATAAAGCAGGTACATAGATTAATTATAAATGATTTTCTAAAACCATGCATTTTGGGGGTGAAAATAGGAAAAAGCAAACAATTATTTTTTTGAAAAAAATAGTTTCTTTTTGTCTTTTACCGATAAATCGGATATAATGGACTTTAGTTTTATGATAAAGGTGAGTAAAGGTAAGGTAATTTTGGAGAGCAGACCGGGGGTTGAATTTGAAAACAACGGTGTGCTTAACCCCGCTTGCGTCGACAAAGATGGTGTGACGCATATGTTTTACCGGGCAGTGAAAGTGGGAAATTTTTCGACTATTGGTTTGGTTAAAATTAAGGACGGTAAAGAAATCTATAGAAGTGATAAGCCAGTATTAGAGCCGGAATATAAATACGAAAGACATGGAATTGAGGACCCAAGAATAACTTATATGGAAGGGAAATATTATCTGTTTTATACAGCCTATGACGGGCGAAGCGCAGTAGTGGCCTATGCCATTAGCTACGATCTGGTCAAGTGGAAAAAGATGGGGGTTATTAGTCCGCAAATATCCTACGATGAGGCAGAAGATATTTTTAGAAGTTCGGGGGTAGGAGAAAAATATACTTATTTTGAAGAAAGGTTTAGACGAGACAAAGGTGAGGGGGTGTATTTGTGGGAAAAGGACACAGCGTTATTCCCTAAAAAAATAAATGGTAAATATGCCATTATTCATCGGGTGTTGCCGGGAATTCAGATTTTGTATTTTGATAATTTTGAACAGTTGACCCAAAATTATTGGCGAAATTATTTATCAAATTTAAAGAAGTATTCTATTTTGGAACCAAAATATGATTTTGAAAATGATTATATCGGCGGCGGGTGTGTGCCAATAGAAACCGATGAGGGATGGCTGATAATTTTTCATTCGGTAGAAACCAATATCAAAAGAGGTCGGGTGTATCACGCTTCGGCGGCACTGTTGGACATAAATGAACCGACAAAGGTAATTGGTCGACTGCCCTATCCCTTGTTTTCGCCGGAAAATGAATGGGAAAAGAAAGGGGTAATAAATAATGTGGTTTTTCCAACAGGTTGGTCTAAAAGCGGAGATCAATTATTGATTTATTATGGGGGAGCGGATAATGTAATTGGAGTCAGAGAGGTTAGTTGTTCGGAGTTAATCCGGGAGATGAAAAATGAGATCAAGAAAACCAATTAAGGTAATTTATATATCGACCTATATTCCTCAGAAATGTGGGATTGCCACTTTTACTAAGGATGTGACCACGGCTATAAATTTAATAAACCCGAATGCTTTGGCAGAAATAATGGCAGTGGTGAAGGAAAACGACGAGGTTGATTTTCCTTGGGAAGTAAAATACAGGATTGAATACGACAACCGACAATCTTATTTGAGTGCGGCAGAATATATTAACCAATCGAGTTGTGATGTGGTGTTGGTAGAACATGAATTTGGAATTTTTGGGGGTAAATGCGGAGAATATTTAATAGATTTACTGAAGGCAGTGAATAAACCAAAAGTAATGACTTGTCATACTTTGATTGAAGAACCAAACAATGAATGGGGACAAACATTTAAAAAATTAATTAAATATGTAGACGGACTGACAGTAATGACAAACTACAGTGCCCAAAAAATGAGCAACCTGTATAAGGTAAAGAAAAATGAAATTGCGGTTATCCCCCACGGGACCCCGGATATGACTTACAACCAAGGAAGTGATTTTTATAAAAAAAAGAAAAAGTTGATAGGGAGACTGGTTTTGGGAAATATTAATTTGTTGTCAGAAAACAAGGGTATAGATTATTCAATTGAAGCAGTAGCCAAAATTGCCAAGAAATATCCGGAAGTGCTGTATGTGGTAGTGGGGCAGACTCACCCAAATATTTTGGCAAAAGAGGGGGAAAAATACCGAAATAGCCTAAAAGACAAAATTAAAAAATTGGGAATTCAAAAAAATGTTAAATTTGTGAACAAATATGTGTCACTGGAGGAACTAATAGAATGGCTGCACACTTTTGACGGTTATATCACTCCTTATTTGGACAAGCAGCAATCGTCTTCAGGAGCGCTGGCTTATGCTGTTGGAGCGGGCAAAATATGTATCTCAACTAGATATTTGTATGCCAAAGAGTTGTTGGCTGATGGCAGAGGAGTGTTGGTGCCATTTAGAGATTCGGGGGCAATTGCTAGAGCGGTGATTGATTTGATTAAAAACGAAGATAAGAGAAAAGGAATGCAGCGGAAGGCTTATGAATACGGACGATTTATGACCTGGCCAAATGTGGCGCTGCAACATTTGGATTTTTTTGCTGAAGTCATCAAAAAAAATGAGGCTAAAAAAAGAAAAGCAAATTAATTACCTGCTTAAAATTAGTGATCAGATTGGTTTGGTGGAACATGCGACTTTTGATGAGCCAAACTATGAAGAGGGTTGGTGTGTTGATGACAATGCCAGAGCAATACAAGTGTGCTTGGCTTTTGCTGAAAATAAAAAATTGGAAGAAAAATTACCGGTTTATGTTGACTTTGTCAGCCTGGCCTGGAGACAAGGACGGTTATTTAATGATTTTAATAGAGATTTAACTTGGAGAGATGACGCTTCGACTAGCGGAGAACATATTGGCAGGGCCTTGTCGGCTTTGGGAGAGTTGGTTAATAAACGGTCTGATTTTAAAATAAAAAGTTTGACCAACAAGATTTATGGATCGATAAAAAATCAAAAAAACTTATCGCCAAGAGTCATAGCTCAACTAATTTTGGGAGGTAAATATTTATACCCAAATGAAGTCAAAAAATGGGCGGATAGATTGATAGAAATATATAATAGAGAAAAGTCAGCTGACTGGAGGTGGTTTGAGCCGTTGGTATCTTATGATAACGGACGGATACCACTGGCACTGCTGACAGCATTTAAAGTAAGTGGGGAGAAAAAATATCTAGAGACAGGGATAGAAACGCTGAATTGGTTGACGGATTTGTTGTGGAAAAAAGACAAGAACTGTTTTTCTTTTGCCGGAAACGGGGGTTGGATTCAAAAAAATGGCTTTAGGGCGGTATTTGATCAACAGCCAGTGGAAGCAGGATCGATGATAGAGGTTTATTGTTTGGCTTACAAGGTAACCGGTGAGAAAAAATATAAAAAACTAGCGAAAGCGGCATTTGATTGGTATGAGGGAAAAAATATTAAAAATCAAAAAATGATAAATGAAACTGGCGGCGGAATTTATGACGGTTTTGGCGAAAAGGAAGTAAATCAAAATCAAGGGGCGGAAGCAGTATTATCTTATTTACTGGCGGTGGCGAGTTTAGAGTCTATTGAATCTGACTAAGTTTGATGGTTTTGAGCTGTTGCTGCAGGGATGATTCAATTTTTTGCCAAAGACGACGAAGGGAACAAGTAGAGGAATGGAGACAATTTTTGTGACTAAGACAACTAACTAAAGCCTTATTTTCACCCAAAGCGACCAGAAGATGATAAAAACTTTTTTGATGCCAATTGGGACTTAGTTTGTAACCGCCACCCCTGCCTTCCCGGGAAAAAATAATGCCGGCAGAAACCAAGTCAGTGGCAATTTTGGACAAAAAACTGTAAGGCAGATTAAGCTGTTGGGAAATCTGTCGAAGAGAAAGGTTGTCGGAATGGTGAGAGAGATAAGAAATTAAAATAAGGCTATATTCAACTTTCTTGGTAACGGTAATCATAAGCCGGAGAAAGAATTTTTAATTTTTTTGATGGCTTCAAGACCAATGTAGGCACAACGTTTGCGAACACTGGTGAGTTTAATGTCTAATTCATCTTCAATTTCCGACCCGCTTAAAGACAAAATCTGTTTTAGTTTTTTGCCTTTAATTAGGTCCATTAAAATATCGGTGGCAGCAATAGAAATAGCACAACCACTGCCCTGAAACTTGGCATCAACGATGGTTTGATCTTTGATTTTAAGCCAAATTTTGATGTGGTCGCCGCAAAGAGGATTAATATCCTCAACTTTGAGACCATCATTAATTTGACCGAGATTAACAGGATTTTTGTAACGGTCGAGAATAATTTGGCGGTAAAGGTCGTCCATGGTTAGCTAAAAATTTTTAATGAATAGTTAATGCCTTTGATGAGAGTATCAATGTCGGCAAGAGTATTATAAATACCAAAACTGAGGCGGTTGGTGCCGGTATCAAGCCCAAGTTGGGTATGAAGCGGCATGGCGCAGTGGAAGCCGGTTCTGATGGCCAAATTAAATTGACGGGAAAGGATATCGCCTAAATCGTGGGGGGCGGGAAGTCCGGGCCGATTAAAGACAAAAGAAATAACTCCGCTGTGGTGAGACTGTGGACCGATAATTTTAAGATTTTTGATGGAAGATAATTTTTTAAGAGCATAATCAGTTAGCTTTGATTCGTGGGCGATTATTTTTGACCAACCAACGAATTTGATGAAATCGACCGCCTGGGATAAAGCAATGACTTGAGAAATGGGCGGAGTGCCAGGTTCATAACAATAAGGTGGAGGTTGAAAAATAGTCCGGTCGGTAAAAACTTGACTGACAGCTCCCCCACCAAAAGACGAGGGAGACATAGACGGATAGTGATTTTGTTTGACCCAAAGGACACCGACACCGGTGGGACCATACATTTTGTGTCCAGAAAAAGCCAAAAAATCAATATTAAAATTAGTTACATCTAAAGGTAGATGAGCCACGCTTTGGGCGGCATCAACCAAAACCAGGGTTTTGGGATTGATTTTTTTGATAAGACGGGTGATATCTTTGATGGGGTTGATGGTGCCCAAAACATTGCTAATGTGAGTCAGGGCGACAAGTTTGGTTTTGGGAGTTACTAATTGGGTAATAGAATTGAGGTCGAGGGTAAAATCGGCAGTGAGAGGAATAAGTTTTAAAACAGCATTTTTTTTGGCGGCTAATTGCTGCCAAGGGATGAAATTGGAGTGGTGTTCCATTAAGCTAACAATAATTTCGTCACCGGAGCGGATATTTGGTTCCCCCCATGATTTGGCTAAAAGATTGATAGACGAAGTGGTGCCGGGGGTAAAGATAATTTCGGAAAAATCAGCCCCGATAAAGTCGGCAATATTTTGACGGGATTGGTCATAAAGTTGACTGGCGGTTTGGGAAATTTGGTAAAGACCGCGATGGATGTTGGCGCTAAATTTGGTGTCATAGTCGGTTTGGGCCAAAATAACTGATTGGGGTTTGAGAGCAGTGGCAGCAGTATCTAAATAAACCAAATTAGGATGATGTTGAAAAATGGGAAAGTTAGATTTCATGGGAAGTTAAAAAAGAATTGATAATTAAGTTGACGGCTTGAGTTTGGGAAAAACCGCGGGACATAAGGTAAAAAATTTGGTTCTGATCCAAAGGACTGATAACGGCGGCGTGAGAGGCAATGACATCGTCGGATTCGATTTCTAGTTTGGGAGTAGAGACGGCGGTGGAATCGGTCCCAACTAACAAAACCTGGTGTTTGAGAAAGGCATTAATTTGTTTTAGGCGAGGTTTTATTTTAATTAAGCCGGTAAGATTGGTTTGGGCATGGGGCATAACTACGACTTTGATAACAGTCCGACCACTGGTGCGAGAGGCCTGAAAATCCATAGTAGTGTCAAGAATTAAATTTTGGCCGGATTTGACTAAAAATGATTTTAAAAAATCTTGGTGTTGACCCGGGCGGCTTAAAATATGGCGATAAATTTTCATCCTAAACTTCCCTCCATTTGTAAATTTATAAGCCGGTTAAGCTCTAAGCCGTATTCCATAGGCAATTCTTTGACAATGGGTTCGATAAAACCATTGATAATCATGGCTTCGGACTCTGACTGACTAAAACCGCGGGACATAAGATAAAAAATTTGATCATCGCCGATTTTGCTGACAGTAGCCTCGTGTTCCAAAATGGAAGATGAAGAAAAATTTTTGTTGACAGGGTAAGTATCAGAACGGGAACGGTGGTCCAAAATTAGAGCGTCGCAAACAACTTTTGACCGAGAGTTTCTGGCTTTTTTGGCGATATTGACCGTGCCCCGATAACTGCTTTGACCACCATTAAAACTGATAGATTTAGAAATGACCTGACTGGTGGTGTGAGGAGCAAGGTGAATAGCTTTGCCACCGGCATCTAAAATTTGGTTGGAGCCGGCAACGGCAATTGACAGAACCTGACCGTGGGCGTGAGGTCCGGCCAAGATGGTGCTGGGATATTTGATGGTGGTTTTGCTACCCAAATTACCATCGACCCACTCCATTACGCCGCCAGACTCAACATAAGCCCGCTTGGTAACCAAATTGTAAACATTGGTAGACCAATTTTGAATGGTAGTGTAGCGACAGCGACCGCCGGGAGCGATGTAAATTTCCACCACGGCGGCATGAAGCGAATCGGTGGAATATTTGGGGGCAGTGCAACCCTCGATATAGTGGACAAAAGCATCACGGTCAACCATAATGAGAGTCCGCTCAAACTGACCCATATTTTGGCTATTGATACGGAAATATGCCTGGAGGGGAAGGTCGACTTTGAGACCCTTGGGGATATAAATAAAAGATCCACCCGACCAAACGGCGCTATTGAGGGCGGCGAATTTATTGTCATCCGGGGGCACAATTTGGGAAAAATGGGACCAGACTAAATCGGGATATTTATTAACAGCCTCATCCATACTGCAAAAAATAACTCCCTGACGGGTAAGTCGGGAAATTAAACTACCATAAACAACTTCGGATTCGTATTGAGCTTTGACACCACCAAGATAATCTCTTTCAGCTTGGGGAATGCCAAGTTTGTCGTAAGTATTTTTGATATCAGAAGGCAAACTGTTCCAATTTTTGACCTCGCGGTCTGAAGGTTTGAGGTAATAATAAATATCATCAAAATTTATTTTTGACAGATCCGGACCCCAACTTGGCAAGGGTTTGGCTAAAAATTGGCGGTAAGAATTGAGACGAAAATTTAGCATATCTTTGGTCTCGTGTTTGGCGGCAGATATTTGACGGATGACAGTTTCGTTTAGTCCTTTTTTGGTTTTAAAAACAGCAGCTTCCGGTGAAGAAAAGCCATATTTATATTTTTTGGCAGGGATGAATTTGGCCATATTATTTGTCAAAGCCGCGGGACTCAATTTGAGAAATTAGGGCGGCAGAACCGGATGATTTGATAACTCCTTGACTGAGAATTAAAACACGATCCGGAGCGAGATATTTAGTTAAACTGCCGGAATGAGTGATAACTAAAACACCTAATTTTTGGTCAGAGATTAACTTTTTTATTTTGGTAAAAATAATTTTGATAGCGTCAATATCCAGGCCAGAATCGATTTCATCAAGAATTAAGTAGCGGGCTCGGGAAACTAATAATTGAAGAAGTTCCATTTTTTTTCTTTCTCCGCCGGAAAAACCGTCGTTAAGTCCCCGATTAAGTAACTCAGGATTTAGTTTAAGTTGATTAGATTCGGATTCAATTAAACGTCTAAATTCTGAAAGAAGAATTTTTTGTTGGGGGTGAAATTTTTTGTAGATTTGCCAAAGGAAGGTTTTGACGGTAAGTCCGGGAATGGCCGGAGGAGATTGATTGGACAAAAATAAACCCAAGTTGGCGCGTTTGTCAGGGTCAAGTTTGGTAATGTCTTTTTTGTCCAAAAAAATTTGGCCGGATTCGATTCGGTAATGTGGGTGGCCGGCCAAGACGGAGGCAATAGTGGATTTACCGCTGCCGTTGGGACCCATGAGATAAACTATCTGACCGGGCTTGAGAGAAAAATTTATGTCAGACAGAATTACTTTTTTGTCGACAGAAACGGTTAAATTTTCTAGATGAATCATACTCAGACTATTTTAGTATGAGTATGGCCAAAAAACAAGAACAAACTATGGTTAGTTAAATAAGAGGTGAAATTTGGTCAAAAATAGACTGGTAATCCAAGTTGTCCAAATCGGTGCTATCAAAAGTAATGACTCGACCAACAATATCTAAAGGTAAATACTTGCCTTTGATCAGGTCTGGTTTTAGTTCATCGTGGTTAGTGGCATCGCAATGACCGGGATGTCTTTCTCCTGATTGGGAACGGCGTTTAAAACGGTCAAACAAAACCTGACCGTCAGCCTGACACATAATTTGAAAAGAAGTGTAACCAAACTTTTTGAGTCTGAGAGAAATTTCATGACTTTCAAATTCAGGTTTGAAATTACCTTCGACAATAATCGGTTGACCAGTAACCATAAAAGAATCGAGGATATAGTGGAGAATACTAAAGCTGGCAGATCCGACCTGGTGGGACCAGGCCCGATCCTGCCAACCGATAGTATCAAATAAAATTTCTTTGAGATGATCTTTAGTGATTAAAGGCAGTTTAAACTTGTCAGCAATAGCCTGAGCTAAAGTGGTCTTGCCGCTTGAAGGCGGACCAGAAACGATAAACAAAATTGAAGGTTTCACTTTTTGTGAGACAGAATTTTAGGCCTATTCTTGAGGTAGACTTTCGCAAGCGATGCCATCTTTGTCGCCATCAAGACGGTTAGTGTCAACGCTAGGACCGCCGGCAGCTTTAAAAAATTTTTGGGCTGCAGGTTGAGTCTTAAAATCTTCACAATTATATTCGTCGGTATATTTACCACCGCTGCTGACAACATTGCCCTCCAGATCGCGCATAATTCGGGTGAGAACGTTACCACTGGCATCACGCTGAACATTACCGTTTTCGTCGCGAAGAACTTCGGTTTCGGAGATAGGATCGCCTTTGAGAATACGACCAACATCCCAATCTTTGTTGCTGGCTTCCAGACCAAAGGCGCCTAATAACAGAGCTAAAACTACACCCAAAATAGGTTTGAGAGCCTTTTTGGTTTTATCAGAACTTTCGGCCAGGGGTTTGAATTTGGGGATTTTGATAGCCATATTTTTAGAATAAGGAATATAACATATAAGCGACGATCAGAATGAGAACGCCGATGACAACCAATCTGACGATTTTGTTGTCCCGGATTTGGTTAAACTTTTTCATAATTAATTGATGCTACTATATTAACAGTTGGAAATCAATTGGGGTGGAAATAAATTTAACTGGGTTTTATACACTTTTAACCGGTTGATAAAAAAATTTTTGGGAAAATAATATAGATATTAACAGGAATTTATATAGGTGAACAAAAACGAATCCAATCACGGCCCAAAAATTACTTCTTATGGGGCTGTCGGCGGACTGGTAACGGGATCGTGCCATATATACGAATCGAGGGATAGTCGAATTAATATTGACTTTGGCTTGTTTCAGGGAAAATTAGAGGAAAAAGATCAGAATGACAAATCAAGAAATTTACAGGATATAGGACCGATGGTCCGGGGCAGCAGCGAGATATTACTGACTCATACTCACATAGATCATATTGGCAGATTGCCGCTGGTGTTTAAGGCCGGATTTAGACCAACAGTTTTGACTGATAAAAGGACGGCAAAATTTGTGGAACCAATGTTGATGGATTCGGCAAAAATCCAAATGAGAAATGACCACAAAAATCCCCTTTATAATTATGACGATGTAGAAGAAACCTTGAGACATATTAAAGGAGTAGAGCCATTTTGCCGAATTCCGGTGGGACAAAAGCACAGCAAGATTACAGCTGAATTTTTGCCCAATGGACATGTAATGGGAGCCTGCGCCATATTAGTAAGGGATAAGGGAGAAAATACCTTGTTTACCGGAGATATTGGAAAATCAGATCAGTTGCTTTGCGGCGGTTATGATGATTTTTGCAACCAATACCCGGAGGATCCGATTCATAATTTGGTGGTGGAATCAACCTGTTTTAGAAATGAACCGATTAATTTTGAAATGAGAAAAAGAGAAATAGTAAATGGAATAAATCAGGCTTTCGAGGGAGGTGGAAGTGTGTTGATACCAGTATTATCATTTAGCCGAAGCCAGGAAATCAGAGAAATAATTCATAACGCCATGAAATCAGGAGAAATATCTGACAAGGCGTTGGTGGTAATTGATGCCCCCTTGGGAGAAAAAATTACCAAAGTTTTTAGGGAAGATTTGGGAGATTATTTAACACCTAAATATGGCGATGATGATAATTTTTATAAAACTAAGAAAGAGAGTTTGAGCAGATTTGATTTTGAAAATATGTTAGTGGTGGGAAGCCATCAGGAGTCGATAGAAACTGACAAAATGGTTTCCAGACGGAAAAAGGTGATTGTAATTGCGAGTGGGGGGATGTTGGAAAATGGTCGGTCGGTAAACTATTTTAAGGGAATGTTTTGTCAAAATCCCAGGAATTATATTCTATTGACCTGTCATCAGGTGGAAGGCACCAAGGGAGCAAAATTATTAAGCAACCCTGAATCTGTTGAAGAAATTAAAGCAAAGTTTGTGGCCTTAAAAGGCAATTCAAGTCATGCTACCGGACCAGAGGAAATAAAAGGGTTTATAAATAAATTTAATATTAGAGAGGCAAAGACAGTTTTGATTGGTCATGGAAGTGAACAATCAAGAAGATCGTTTGCGGCAGATTTGGAATTCGGAAAGCTGTTGGAAGCAGAAGTTATACTTCCCCGAATTGGTCAAGTGATAGCAGTGTAATAAAGATGAAATTAATCAGGTTAAGATATAGTTAGATATATGAATTCAGAGATGATAATTGATTATCAATATTGTCCCTGGCAAAAAACAGCGGAAAAACCGGTGCAGATAGAACAGGGTTTGATGGAAGCACTAAAACCAAATGAAAAAGAGGAGGGGTTAAGGTCGGTTTATCTGATAAATACGAGATTGTGGATGAGAGATCTAAAAGATAGGTATGGTGAAAATTTAACCATTGGACAAATTCCCGAGAGTGAATGGGAAAAAACTTTGGAAAATTATGGGACGGTGTGGCTGATGGGAATTTACCGACCAAGTGAAAAAGGTAAAGATATGGCTAAAAATCACAAAGAGAATTATCGATACGCTCTGCCAAATATTGAGGAAGAAGATATTGTAGCTTCGCCGTTTGCAGTGACTGACTACTCCCCTAACCCGGAGCTTAGTTGCGGTTGGGATGAATGGGATAAAATGGTAAATAAACTAAATTCAATGGGAAAAAAGGTAATAATAGATTTTGTCCCCAATCATACAGCAGTGGATCACCGGTGGGTATGGGAACATCCGGAGTATTATATTCAAGTCAGCCAAGAAGTTTATGAATCCAACAAGGGCGATTTTTATCCGGTTGTGGGAGAAGACGGAAAAATAAAATACTTGGCTCATGGAAGGGATCCGTATTGCGGCAGCTGGGAAGATACGCTGCAGTTAAATTATGCCAACCCTAAACTGCAAGAGGAAATGAAAATGATATTGGCGGAATTGGCGGGTCATAGCGACGGGGTAAGATGCGATATGGCAATGCTGCCAACTCCGGAAACATTTTTGAGAACCTGGGGTTGGGCGCTGACGGATGAGGAAAAAGATTTTATAAATAAAAATAATTTTTGGGAAAAATCGGTGCCGGCGGCAAAAGAAGCGGCAAGATTGGCGGGAAAAGATGAATTTACAGTTATTGCTGAAGCTTACTGGGACAGGCAAAATCTGGAAAAATGGTTTGACTATATTTATAACGGTGATTTATACCAACATTTGAAACAAATTACCAACGGGTCGTGCTCATCTGAAGGCTTGAAACTACATTTGAAACAAATATTAGAACGGAGTGAAGGTTATAGAGATTTAATTTATATTGAAAATCATGATGAAGAAAGGGCGGTCAGAGGGATTAAAAAAGAGTTTTCGAAGGCGACGGCAACATTGTTGGCGCTAATGGACAAATCATTATTTTTGGTAAACCAAGGACAGGAGATGGGGTTTAATATCCGGCCGCCAATGCAAATCGGTCGATTTCCAAAAGAAAATCCAGACAGAGATATGACTAGATTTTATGAAGATTTGTTGAGTTTGAGAAAGTCAAAATTGTTTCAAAAAGGGGAAAGAAAAATGAAAGAGACAATGGACCCAAATTTGGTAGTAATGGAAGTGTTGGGAATGGGTTTTAGGGCGGAGGTGTGTGTTAATGTGGGACCTTATGAGTGCAACCACCAAGTGGAAAGGCGGGGTGAAAATTTTTGGATTTACAACCTGTCAACCGGAGAAAAAAATAGTCCGATTGATAAAAGCATTGGGGAAACAATCGGGTTCAGGCTCAAACCAAGTGAAGTAAAGATAATATTTTTGGGTAAAAACATTAAGTAATCAACATGCCGATAATACCGATAAGAATCAGATAAATAAAACAAGGAATAATAACCAATTTAATGACCTGAATAGTTTTTGAATTAAGATTAAGAATGGCCAGAGCGGGAATAACATCGGCAAGACTAATCATATTGCCAGCAGAAGAACCGACGTTTTGGAGAGATAAAATAATAGATGAATTAAAATTGAGATTAAGACTAATGGCCTGAAGAATGCTACCAAACATAAGGTTGGAAATAGTGGCTGACCCGTTCATAAAGCTGCCAAAACCGCCGATAAAAGGGGTAACAAAGGGCAGCAGCCGGGTTTGAAACCCGGAGGCAATAACTTCCAAAAAAGACGGCAGATGACTGTAATTTTGGTGGGAATGAATCATAAGTTGGGTGACGCCGGAAATTAGGGCAATGACCAAAAAAGAATTGACTGATTTTTTGAATGAGTCAAGACTATGGGCAGCAAAATATTTTGGTTTGATCTGCCAGACAAGTCCAACAATAACAGAGGTAATTATAAAGATCAGACCGGGATTAAAAAAACTAAAATTATGGCTAAGACCAAAATTAAAATTGAAACCAAAATTGCCAAAAATCAGTTTACTGAGAACTAATAAAATAATCAAAAGAGTATAGGGAAAAAGAGTGGTTTTGAGAGGTAGAAGGCTGGTTTGGGGGGACGAGCGGCGAAGAGTTTTGATTTCTCGGGGTAAAAATAATTTGAATTTGATGGCAAAAATGACCAAGATAAGACCGATGATGGGACCAATAATTGATGAGAACTCCTGACCAATAAAAACGGTAAAAAATGAGGGAATGACAACACAAAATCCGGAAAAAACGGCAAAAGGAATGGCATCAAGAAAATGATTTTTACCATCAGGTTGACGCCGGGTGACAAGCCATAACATAAATAAGGGAACGATAAAACCAATGAGATTAATAAGAGCGGAATAAAACGGGACTCCAGTTATATTTAGACCGGAAAATCCTACTCTGATAGGAGTGCCGGCAGCACCAAAGGCAACTGAAGTGCTATTGCCCAACAGAGCAACGGCAACAGCGGTAATTGGAGACAAACCAATACTGACCAAAATAGGAGCGGCAATGGTAATAGGAGTGCCAAAACCAGTAACACCTTCAATAAAACTTTCAAAAAACCAGGCAATAAGAATGGTTTGAATCCGATAATCGGGAGAGATTTTTTCCAGATAAAGACGGATTTGGTCTAAAATTTGACGACCTTCAATAATTTTGAGAAAAAGCAGGGCGCCAAAAACTATCAGAAAAATATCAACGGCAATAAGGGCTCCCTTGAAAGTGGAAGCAATAGCGATATGAGGGTAAATTTGCCAAACCAACAAACTTAAGATCAGGGTGAGGCCAAAAAAAATGAGAGAAATTTTGGTGAGATTGATTTTGGTAAAAATTACTAGGACAATAAAAACAAAAATTGGGAGTAAAGCAAAAAACAGCATAATTTATGCTAACACAATTTAATCGTCTTTATTTTGGCGGCGATTATCTTTTTTGGATTCACGGTCATCGGAGTGGCGGCGATTTTTTCTGTTCTGTTGCGATTGATTTAACTCCTCAATAATCTGATCAACCTGTTGACTGGTTTCCTCTAGCTTGACAAAAACATCGGCGTTAAGCGGAGGAGCTTGATTAGCAGTATCCGGAGAAGAAGCCAAATCCGGTCTGTTATCGACAACATTTTCGGGGGAATATGGTTGTTGGACAGGTGGAGGAAGAGTGGGATCTGGGGGAATATAAGCAGTTGGCTGAGAGTAAGCTGTGGGAAGAGAAGCAGGAGAAGAGTGGATTGTGGGAGCGATAACGGGAGTTTTGGGAGTGAGAGTCGGAGATGGCCGATAAGAAACGTTGCCAGTGGAAGGAGGAAGAGTTGGTCGATAATTGGAAGCAGGCTGATTAACCTGTGAAGGAGATTGTGGCTGAGACCGATAAATTGATTTTTTGATGAATTTGTGATAGAATCCGTTGATTTTGGTTCAAAGACCAAAAGGTATTTATGTCCTTTAACAATATGGATAAGAAAGGAGATAAGTGAGTGCTGGGATGGTTAAAGGAGATTTTGGACACAGACAATAATGAAAGGAGGGACTAAGGTGAAGAAACATGTTTTGAGGCTGCTGGCATTGGGATTGGCGATTATCTTTGTGATCTACGCAGTTCCTGCTGTTTTTGCCGGGAACGACAAACTTCCGGGTGAAGGGTCTAATGGTCAGGGTCACGATTGGAAGGAAGGGACGCCGGGAAACAGCAATGCCAATGACAACACCCAACACAATCCAAACGGCTACCAGAATCATTTAGATTGTGGATGTCCGACAAATACACCAAAACCGACAAAGACACCAAAGCCAACAAAAACGCCAAAACCGACAAAAACACCACCGCCGAAGACCGAG
>Ga0209718_1001664_pt1 | contig 24304 bp, 41 predicted proteins | sample AD_JPNAS1_MetaG_FD_184420 | JGI IMG/M metagenome (GOLD analysis project Ga0209718, IMG submission 184420) | Active sludge microbial communities of municipal wastewater-treating anaerobic digesters from Japan - AD_JPNAS1_MetaG (SPAdes) (version 2) | ecosystem: Engineered > Bioreactor > Anaerobic... | reverse complement strand
ACCAATGCGGTCTGATTCGGGCAGTTACCCTAAAGAAATTACTTCTGCTTATATATTACTTTATTTTTTTACAGCCATTAGATTATTTTCTATTACAACAAAAAAAGGACCCTCCATTGCGGAGAGTCCTTTGAAAATTAATCTTCGTCGGGTAGCATTATGGTTATTACCGGTTCCATGTTGTCGCCAGGAAGAACCATCGCCTTTAGTGTTACCAGTCTTTTCAGTTTTTCCTTTGTTATGAAGTGTAGCTTGTAGTACATAATTGCTCCTTCTGTTCGGCGTGCTGCCATGCTGAACATCCAGAGCGTATCCCACAGTCTGCCGTTTTCTGACTGTCCTTGTACTCTGCTGCGGTCATCTGGTACTATGTATGTGAACCATACGGCATTTGTTAAAGCCACGGGGTATTTAATCCCCGCTTTTTTTGCCACGTCGGTTACGTCTATCAGTACCCCGTCTTCTATTGCCTGAGCACGAGTATAGGTATCAATGACGTTACCGAAATGTGCTGTTAATGAGGTCATCTTACACCCTCCTTTCCAAACAGTTCTTTGAGTGTAGTACCCTTAACCGTTATTTTGCCAACGCAGTCGTCTGATACTGCGTATGTGCTGTAATACGTTACCTCGATCATGATGTCTCCTTTGTTATGTCTGTTTTTGTTAGGCGACAAGCCTTTCCTGCTGTTGCAACCTTTTGCACAGCTTGCACAGCGATGTACTGATCAGGTGGCAAGCATTTGCCTCTCTTTCGGAGACAAGTACCGCTGTTGCATAGGTTTTTACAACTGTCCCGACTATTTGCCGGTGCAGTTTCTCGGAATACCATGTAACCTTGTCGCCTATACCGAATGTTTCTTTCGGATTTTGTTCGTCGCTGTAAGAGTAAAAGAGGTTTATTCTTGTTTCTACCGCCGCTTTTATTACTTTTAACTCGTTATAATCGTTGATTTCCTCGATCTGGTTTATTATTTTCTTTATATTCATATCTCCTCCTTCATGCCGCCTGCAGTTGCCATACCCCCCTTTCTACCGGGGAGTGGTACAGTTGTAGCACTTGTCTTATTTTTTCCCGCCAATACTTGTTTTCGAGCGTTTTAGTCTGTGCCGTTTCCGATACATAACCATAGATTTCACTTAACGATGCCTTTTCCCCAAGCGCCCTTAACGCTGTTTCTACTATGGCCTTCCATGTTGCTTTGTTAAGAACTGTTGCCTTTTTTGTTGCCTGTACAGCACAGTCGAGTATGCCGACAACAAGTTTATCCTTCTTGAAATTGAGCAGATATTCGTGAAGGATAGGAACAAAATTGCCGTTGTATTTTTTTGCCGCCGAAGCGGTGTTGTGTTGCTCTTTAATCATTACTCCATCTAATTTGCCTGGAGCCATTTGGATTATATCGGCCTGTATTGACCAATACTGCCCATCTTGTCTGACATCACCGATCAAGACTGAATATCTGCCATTATGCGCTATGGCTTCATAGATGTTATAAAGAGCCACTTGCAGTTTTTCGATGAAGTCTTCCGGGGAACTGCACCGAGAGAGATCATCGGGATGTGGTTTACTACCCCACACCTCACCGCTATATTTTATAATGTTGTAATAGGCAGGGTGGTAAAACACAAAATCTGCTGTCTTTGGTAATCTGTCCAACAGCCTATCTTTCAAGATGTTGAACCCCGTCCTAAGATCGAGACCGACGTAGTTTATGCCCGCCTCTTTCGCCACATCTCTTGATGTTCCGCTGCCTTCTGACGGATCTACAAATAAAGACGGCTTGAACAGATCGAGAAGTGTTTTTACGACGTAACCCGAGGTGTTGCCCCGGTATTTGCTGTCACCCCAATGGCCTCTGTCTTTGAATGACAATATTGAACCCGTCATTTATGCCTCCTTTTTTATAACCCTGCCCTGTAAAGGCGCTGCAGATAAGGGATGCAATACCCGCCACTACTCCCTCCTCTGCGGAAACGATTAAGCAATTTTTCAATTACTCTGAGCATGAATACCCCCTTTTTTGAGTTCGTCGATAATTTGCTCAAACATCGTTATAAGTTTTTCTTTGTTCCCATAGAGTATAATCGGCGGTGTTCTGTTCCCTCTTTTGCTTTCTATATGACAGCACCCCTCTCCATTTGTATCTCCTGCAAATATCTTGCTGACGTTAAAGTAGCCGTTGCGCCCGCGACCTCTGACTTGACTGAAATCGCCGCTGATTTGTCGAATAGGCATAATACCTCCTGTAATATTAGTTTATTTTTTTATTTGATTAATAAATGTGATTGGTTTTGCCGCGTTTTGCGTTTATGGGGAGAAGGGGGGAAGCAAAACGCCCCTCTTGATTTTCTCCCACGGTTTTCTTACGAACCGCTAATTTTGATTTTTTTTGTGATATTTCCCCCGGAATGGGGGTGTGGTTCGGGCAGATTGCCCTAACGAAATTACTTTCTATATAGGTATTACTTTATTTCGAAGTGACGTTCTCTCCCCTATGAATAGGGAAGATTTAATTTTGGAACATGAATAGCCTCCACATATAACGGCGACAGTGAATATTGCATAGTTTGCACAGGGGATTGCGTTACCGGGGATGATGTGCGGTTTACGCGAGCAATATTTACGGGTTCATACAAAAAAACCAAAATTTCAGGGTACGAAATAATAACGGGAACAATAATTGCGAATTCCTATGGTAACGACAAGTAACAGCACACGTTTACGATTTTGTTGCCGGACGGTCGCAAAACATTTATAAAAGGCCACAATCTATACCGGTACGGGACATATCGAAAACGTTGGGAAAATGAGGCAGCACGGGTTGCTGTGCTTGAAGAAAAACACCAACGAGGCAAAGAGGCACGGCGGAGAAAAAAGATTATAGATGCGCTGCGAAATGGCACATTTGGTCTACTCCATACTGAATTGTAACCACTCCCCTTTTTTGCCTTGTCCTTTCATCCCACTTCTGGTTTTTAAAATTATTGTACTGCAAACCTTTGCCATGGCCTTGCGCGATGCTGAACTTTCATCCCATATCTGGTTTTTAAAATTATTGTACGAGGGGTGCTGTGCATTACCATATTATTGTCAATCTTTCATCCCATATCTGGTTTTTAAAATTATTGTACAGTCTCTCCCTATGCCCTTAATATCGTTTGAGTTATTCTGCCCTGTCCGCGAACCTTTGTTCGTCGAACGGGCTTCGGGGCATAGGGAGAAAGAGGTCATACAATATTCCCTTTGTATTCAGGGTATTGCAATTCCGCGAACCCCCCGGTTTTTGATGATACCTCGGGGTCCGCACGCATCCTTAAAATACCCCGCTAATCTGGTCGGCAAGCTTGTTGGTTACCTCCGCTACCGCCTCTTCGAGATTCATATTAGTTCGTCTTGCCTCCACAGTAAAATTGGTGCGGTAGGTCATTCTATCAACTTCTATCTCCTGAGTAGTTACAACAGATGTGCTTGTTCCTTGCTTTGCGTCTGAGCGGATAACGCTTTTCACGGGTTTATCGGTTTTTTCCTTTATCTGCAAATCAACCTTGCCCGCCACAGCGTCTATAGATATAAGATTGCCGAGTAGAGCGCCGCCAACGTTGCCTACTATTGCCCCCGCTATAGCAGCAGGAATAACGGCAGCATTGTTGCCCGCCAAGGCTGCTCCCGCCACGCCCGCAGTTACCGTACCCGCCAAGGACATTTCCTTTCCCATGCTGGCGGCAGGGTCATGGTAGACAAACGATGTGATGTTTGCATTTATGATCCACGTTGCATCATCTGGTTTCTCAACCAGTGTCATGCCCTTTTTAATCATCCTGTCGCGGAGAACGGGTGCGAGCATAACGCCTTTAAGGTCTGATGTGTTGTTGACCTGGATGTATACCGTCTTTGGCGTTTTGCTGTTATCAAGAAATATAGGCTCCGTCATGACAACCCTTGTTTTAAGAGATGCGTTCTGAAGCATGGTTGCTGTAGATGAACAACCCGCACCGATAAAGGCAACAACCAGAATACATGCCATTGTTATGATTATTTTTCCCTTCAATTCTCGTACCTCCTGTTTAGGTGTTTTAAATTGTATTACTTCAAGCGGCATTTTACACAGGAACGTCAGTGCACACAAGTTTTTCAGACATTTGTAAAAAAAGTAATATATTTTTATGAAGTGGGTAAGCCACAAGGTAATTACCGGTACCATCATATATGCTTTTACAGGTGATATATTTGCGACAATTGCATCTATGGCGGGCAGCACCATACCTGACGCAATCGAAGGCAGACCGGACAATACCCCTTTGTGGCACAAATATCATCGGGGATTATCGCACTGGTTTGTTCCCTATCTCGTATTTGCTTTAATATTTATTGTGATTGCAAAGGCAAACGGTATGAATGGTATTACGACCAAGAATTTAATTCAGTTTATCATGTACCATGCCCCCATTGTATTTATGTATTTTGTCGGTTTTTTTCTGCTTGGCGGTTCGTTGCATACCTTTGAGGACTTTTTTTGCGGTAACATCCCATCTTTTAACCCTAAAAAGCGCATAGGACGCAAATTGTTCTATGTTGGTTCGCAAACAGAATATGCCATAACTCTGTCAGCGGTCATATTATTTATGATTATGTTGTTATTAAAGAGGTAACAAACATTGAAGAAAGCTTATGTTTTTATAATAACGGTTATCCTTTTGTTTCCATCCCTGTCATTGTCATTCTGTTTTGAGGAAGCCGGGGAAGAGTATGGAATATCGCCACAACTACTTTGGGCTATCGCTAAAAACGAAAGCGGTTTTAATCCGCATGCAGTCAATCAAAACAGCAATGGTTCGTTTGATTTCGGATTGATGCAGATTAATTCGTCATGGTACGATAAACTCGGGCATGACCGTTGGATGATGTTGGGCGATGCATGCTACAACGTCAAGACAGGTGCGTGGATACTGTCACAGTGTATATCCCGGCACGGCAATACGTGGGAAGCAGTTGGTTGTTATAACTCATCAAAAAAGAAAATAAGAATCAGATATGCAAACAGCATTTACAATATTCTCGTAAAGGCTGGGGCAATCAGAACAAATCCGTAAGCCAATATTTTATGTGCCTTTATGTGCCTTAATCGACACCATTTTTGTCCACAACCTTGACTGTTCATGACCTTAGCGTGCTATTTTTTCCGTTTCGTGAGCAGGCCCCAAATAGGTATTTTGTTCTATATTAATTGACATTGTATATACAATGTAATATATTAAAACTGTGGATATATATGAAAAGGCCTTATAACGATAACAACGACAACGTTGAACATATAGAGAAAGACTATACAACATTTACTATGCGTATAAGCAGAAAAGATATGGCAACGCTTGAGCAAAAGGCGGCGAGGCTTAATATGAAAAAAGCCGAATTTATCAAGCACCTGATACGCCTTAAGGACTTGGAATTAAAATGAATAACGTAACCCACACAACGCTTATTGATTTGTTGGCAGAAATTAAATCTGTAGTTAAGAACAATTTCAATAAAACCTATTGGATTGTTTCAGAAGTATCGGAACTCAAAGTTAACAGTAAAAGCGGACATTGCTATATAGACCTTATCGACAAAATAAACGGTGACATTGTTGCCAAGATAGGGGCATTTATCTGGAGTAGAAGTTATTCCAGCATAAAACAACGGTTTGAAGCTGTGACCGGCGCAAAAATTGTGCCAGGCATGAAACTGCTTTTCAATGCAACGGTAGACTATTCCGAGAAATTTGGCCTAAAGCTGGTAATCCATGACATTGATCCCGCTTACACGATTGGTGAGATGGAACAGCAGCGGAGGGTTACCCTTGCAACCCTCCGGAAAGAGGGCTTAATAGACCGCAATAAAAAACTGCTTCTTGAGCTACCGCAGACCCTTGCCGTGATTTCTTCAAGCAACGCTGCCGGCTACGAAGATTTTGTACATCAAATTATAAATAACAAATATGGCTATGTTTTTCGTTGTGATTTGTACCAATCAGTTATGCAGGGAACTGAATCGTCATCATCAATTATTTATGCATTGAACGAGATAACTTATTCGGAAAAGCATTACGATGCCATTGTAATAATAAGGGGGGGCGGTTCTGTCGCAGATCTTAACTGTTTTGACAACTACGACATTGCTCGCGCTGTGGCACTGGCTGATATACCTGTCATAACCGGCATAGGCCACGACAAGGACAGGTCTATTGTGGACGAAGTGGCACACACAAGCCTTAAAACACCGACGGCGGTTGCCGAGTTTATTATAGGCAGGCTTAAAACATATGAGGACAAGCTGATTGTATTGCAAAGTAACATAACAACCACTGCTCTGAATGCTCTTAAACTGAAAACAAATAGGGTATCCGAGATAGCCCACAACATAGCTCACAAAGCAAATCAAAAAATTTCGTTAATGTACAGCGATATAGCAAAGATGGAAGCGATATTGAAAATAATACCAAGCACTACGATAGAAAAAATAATGGCATATCTTGATAACGCCTATCAACAAACGGTGTTGTTGGATCCTGTTAATGTTTTAAGACGAGGCTACAGCATAACCTATTTACAGGGCAAGGTTGTTAAGGATGTGGCAGATGTCGTTACTGGCGATGTTTTAACAACAAGATTATACAGTGGCAACGTAAACAGTGTTGTCCGGAATTTGCTTAAGGAGGAGTAATATGGCAGCCGAAAGCATAACATATTCACAAATGATGAAGGAATTGGAAACCATAATGGCGCAGATTGGCAACCAGAACATCGATGTTGATGTGCTGATAGAGAACGTAAGAAGGGCATCGGAGTTGATTAACGCTTGCAAAACAAAACTTAAAGGGTCTGAGCAGGTGATAATGGGTATCGTCAACAGCATGAACGAGCAGCAGGGTTGTGGTCAACTATCCGGGGTTTAAGGGCCAGGCATGTAAATGCCTGGTTGATAAGGAACACTACGAATTGTAACTAAAGGCAGCAAAGCTTTTGCAAATTGAGCAGGCCGGGGTTGCTTTGCCCCCCCTATTATATAGATAGTGGATAAATATCTTTAAAAGGAGGATTTTTATTATGACAAAAACAGAACTGGTAGCAAAGGTGGCGGCAGAAGCAGGAGTCACCAAGGCGACGGCGGCAAAGGTGTTTGAGGCAATTATCAATGGTATAGCAGATTCCCTCAAAACCGGGGATAGGATTGCGATAGTCGGTTTCGGCACTTTCTCTGTTTCAGAAAGAAAGGCAAGAACAGGGAGAAACCCACAGACAGGCAAAGAAATCAAGATCCCTGCCAAGAAGGTTCCCAAGTTTACAGCTGGAGCGGCATTGAAGGAAGCGGTAGGCGGTAAGGTTAAGGCAAAAGCCAAACCCAAAGCCAAAACTAAACCTAAAAAATAATAGGATTCAGCTACCCCCGTATTCACAGAAGGGGCGATCACGACGAATAAAAAAAAGGGCAGGAACATTATCCCTGCCCTTTTCGTTTAGAACCTCCTTAATTTTTTCTGTAACCGTTTTCCAAGCCTTTCAAGTTCTTTTTTTTCTTCGATAAACACCGCACCGAATTTCAACGCTCTTTTTTTCATACTGCCGAACAGTTCATAATGGGGGACTATTTTATCCCGGAACCACTTTTTTTTCATTCCGATTCCGCATGCAAACAAATGTAGCTCCTCAAGGGACGAATCTGACACCAGCAACTCACCATCCGAATAAACCATTTACATACCTCCTTGTATTTCTTGTATTTCTTGATAACGGTCTATCACCGTATTAGCATTGTAGTTGACGTTCGTTTAAAGCCATTGCAGAGGTTGCTTCACCGGCGGTTGTTTTCTGATTTGAGATAGTGCGCTATCATCATACTCTTGCAGTATGCACCACACTTTCCCGGCTCCTTGAAGCGTTTTTGCTTCAGCCTTATCTACCCATACATTTTTTCCGTTAAGTAAATGCAGTTTTAGCAGCATAATAATACTCCCTTTTTTTTATTTGTAGTTATATTGTTTAAAGAAGAAGAAATTACTGTTGTGCTACACTTATATATTACTTTTTTTCAGTGCCGAAAAAAACTTGCCGGACCCGAATACAAATATTCTATTAAAGTAATGTTCCTTGCTGAACTGCATATTTTTTAATTATGCTTGTAAAGAGTGCGCCTTTATTTTTCAATATCTTTCCGGTATCTCTGATTTCTTTGACCTCAGATAATGCCCTCCTGATGGTTTGTTCATCTAAACTGTGTGCTACCTTAGTATAGTAACCTCTGCTGTATTCGTCCCCGCAAACATCGATAATGTCAGATACCAATAGATTTAACGATAATTCATTGCTCTTGATAGCGCCTGTTTTTTCATTAACCTTGGGAACTATATGAGGCCTGCTTATTAAAACAATATATTCTGTGCCGCCTCGGGTGCTTTTTTCAAAGTAGTAGCTGCAAAGCGGTTTAAAATTTTTTTCAATCAGGCTTTCTGCGGCTTTCTTCAGCGTTTGCTTTATGTTTCTTACCTCCTTCTGATAAAGCGGTATTTGCCTTGCAAACTCTGTTATTGATTTCCGGTGAATTGTCTGGGAACGAAATATCTTGCTAAGGTATAACGCCAACCTTTGCTCGACAGGCGTAAGGGAATGGAAGAAATCTTTTCCAAAATCAAGGATAAATGTGTTCTTTTGGACGCTCCCGTAGAATTCGTCGCTTGCTACAATATATGAATGCGGACTGTCGTGTTTGTGCTTACCTTTTACACTGCGGTAAAGATAAAGAGAATTAAAAAGATGAAGTCTCATGTCAACATAGGCCTTTTTTTCGTTGTCCCAAAAGGCGTTCTTGGTGTCGATGTTGATACCCTGCAGGCAGTAAAGATCACGTAGAACTCTTTGGTAGTCTTCTTTGCCTATTTGTTCGATGCCTCTCATTTTTATAAGGTTGTACAGTGTGCCGAAGTATATTTTTTTATCTGTAAATCCCGAAGAGTTCCAGATCTGAAACAGGTTGTAAAGTGTTGAAAGTGTTGTTTCTGTACCGAAACCATATTTAGGATCAGGAAACACCGTCCATGTTCTTTCAATTGTTTCACCGTGTTTTCCTGATATGGTATCCTTATAAACAATCTCTTTTGTGTGTCTACCCTCTCCTTTTTTAGCAAATACAAATATTGGGAACTCGACAAGATTAAAATCGTACCTGCTTGTGGCAACAGAAATATCCATAATTTAATTCTCCAAATATGTTTTGTTTTTTTGCAGACAAGAGGATATTACTTTTTTTCTTTTGCAGTTTTTTTATATACCGTTGCCCCTAAATCTATTTTAACGTTCTTTTTAATACTCTTTAACGTTCTTTTACCACCAATATTACTTAATTATATTAATTTGTTACGGTGCATTTTGCATTTAAAAAGACTATACTCTGCATTTAAAAAGACTATACTCTGCATTTAAAAAGACTATACTCTGCATTTAAAAAGACTATATTTGGGTTGAGTTTTCCACATTTACTGTTGGTGAAATTTGGACAAAAAAAAGAGGCCGGCAATGCCGACCCCTTTATATTATGATTTTTACAATCCAAGTCTTTCTTTGTCTACTTTTGCGATTATGGGCAAGGTCGGAAGCATCACGACCTCAATGAAGAATGTGGCCAACTTTGCCACATCCTCATCGCTTAACCTGGCGGCATTGATGCCGTACTTGCTCTCCACATATTTACGGATTGCGCTTGTGTTTTCCTTTTTGTTCTTTTTTGTTGTTTCCATTTACTATCTCCCTTTGAATGTCACTTCCACGATAAGATGCCCCAAACCGCAAGGCAAAAATAAACGCTGAACAATACACCTTGCCATAGGGAATTGTGTTCCTTATGCTTTCTATATGACATAAAATTGATAGTTGCCCAAGACACGTTTGAAACCGACCACAGATAAAAGCACATCGGCAGTTTGTAGATATTGGTTATTACCCCGGTGATTGCTATACCTGTTAAAAGAATCGGTAAATATTTGTTTACCATTGTTACCTCTTATTTGATTTTTTTATGTTATTTGTCATGCATCATATTCTGGAGATCGACGATGAACTCGTCGAATGATGGCAAATACGTGGGGTATTGCTTTGCTTGCTTTTCATCCCACAACTCAACAAGGCTGTACATTTCCGTAACTACTGTTTCCAGTTGTTCTTTCATCGTAATTTCCCTGCTATCCATTGGCTCCATTGTTATTTTGTTCACCTGCAGTTTTTCAGTGTGCACGATGTTTGTACAATCTGACTGTACACCATACCGCAGTACAACATCGATAATAGCCTTGCTATCATAACTTGACAGCCGGGCAGTTGCAAAACTGCCTGAGACGTGAGTGTAGCCCATCTCTTTTTTTGCCTCTTTTTCTATGTTTTCAAGCACATCAGCGAGCTTCCGTAGCTCGTTGCTGTCTAATCCTACCATTTGTCTCCTCCCTAATTCTTTATTCAAAGACACAACAACATTAATTTATCTCGTCGGCCATATTTCTAAGTTTTTTGGAAGACGCTTTACGCTTTCCCACTCCTTGAGATATTTTTTGAACTCCTTTTCGTTTTTTTCCGTTTCGAACCGGAAAGGACCCAATGCGTATGCATCGAGGGGAAACTTTGCGAACCAGGCCTTAGAAATTTTCATTGCTTTGCCTCCTTCCTGTTTCCCTTTTCACTACCTCCCAGTTTTCCGTGTTTTCGAAACATCTTTTAACATTCTCGACGTCCTCGGCATACCGGAATATTTTTGCCCTCTCGATATTTGATGTCCATATGGCATGTCTTGTGGTTAATCTTCTCAGATAATAAGGAGGCATACACGATCTGTTTACCTTCAATAAATATTTATCTCTCGGGAGCTGCGTTTTTAGAGCCGTTTTGAGCAGATCGTTGAACCACTCTTCCCTATGCCCTCTGTTATACCTAATGCGGTCGTAGTGATCGTCAGACCGCCAGTTGAAATATCTTTTATACTCGAGCATGTGGTACAACACATCTCTTGCCCGTGTGTATTTGTTTTTCGGTCCCTGAAAATCACCTGATTCGTATGCTTTGAGTATCGCAACGTCGAGGGCCTCTTTGCCCTCTTTTTGCAATATCTCTGACAATGGTTCGCATTCCCACCAACGGTAATGCCTGGGGGATACGTTGTTGCTGTCAGATTTTAGGAATACTCTGTTGCCCTCTCTAATTTGAATGCTTTTGATTATTTCATAGCTCATCGATACCTCTCTTAGTTTTTAGTAGATGTCTCCTATTAGTTTAAAGGACACAAAATTAGCGGGATTTGTTGTCACAATGACATGATCTACAAGCTTAATGCCAAGTATTTTGCCAGCTTCAACAATCCTCTTTGTGATACTTTTATCTTCCTCGGATGGTTCAGGATCGCCGGAAGGGTGGTTATGAATCGCTATGATGCTTGCTACTGCCTCCCGGACGGCTAACCTATACACCTCTCTTGGATGTACAAGGGACGCAAACAATGTCCCAAGTGATACCAAGTCGATATATTTAATGTTGTTTCTTATGTTCAGCCCAAGAATCCAGAAGTGTTCCTTGTCCTGGTCCAGTTCTGATTCGGAGTTTAAAATCGCTGAAAATATCGCAGCGATATTCTCGGGACGTGCTACCGTCCCTTCCGTTTTTTGGATCTCTCTTATTTTTTCATTTATTTTTATAATCATCTCTACCTCGCGTATTTTCGGCGACAGTTCGGTTTAACCCAGCCCATGCTTTTCCACGTTTCCGGGTTAACATCCAAAGGCCTGACGTTCATCGTATCCAGATTAATGAACACTCCATGCTGTTCGATGTATCCCTTCCTGATGCAGTTCCAGAGAATCTGCATAGCAAATGTTGAAACTGCTTTGTTAATAAATAAGTCCTGTTTTGTCAGCGACGCCTCCATCGAGCAACTCGGCGGTTGAATCGCCTCGTTTGCGGCGCTTAACAGCACGTCGCCATAGAGGTCTATTGCGTTTGGGAGTCTTTCTATGCAACCTTTTTTGGTTGGTTGCTTCGAAAAAAAGCCTCCCGCATTGCCGAAGATAACGTTTCCCGTTTTTGCCATGTTACCTGTATCCAGCCAGTAGGGAATGTTAGCTGTTTCTGCAACCCTGTGGGCTGCTTTCCTTGCTTTTACATTATCAACAGCAGTTACTATTATATCGAATTCGTTTTTTTGGATTACCGCGCTTTTTGTCAGAACTGCCGGAAATGCCTTCCATGCAGTTCCAAAAAATGCATTAAGCCGTGTGGTTAATACCACAGCTTTGTGTATTCCGACATCTGACATCGAATAAAGCTGCCGTCCGACGTTTGTTTCTGATACACGGTCCGGATCAATAGTTACGACATTCAATCCTTCGTAACCTAAAGTTATCAGTGCATGATTCATGCGTGCAAGGTCAGTCAATATTTGACTGCCTGTACCGCCTGCTCCGACAAGCATTATATTCTTAACGCATGTACCTGATATTTTCGGAGGCAGATAATGCCTCATTTTGCTATTTTTCATGTTCACCGTCCAAATCAAAATGAAACCCCTCAACACAGTATTTAACTGCGATATCAAAAGCGTCCATTTCGTTTTCATTTCTGTAGTGGCCAAGGACAACGGCTATTTTTACGCCGCCTTTATCGTCCTCGTTGTCAGTTCTGGAAAAAAACGGGGCAATTCTGCCATGGCTATGTATATCCACAGCAATTACCGCCCCTTCCGGTAAAACCGGCATTCTATAGTTTATTTTTACCGCAGTGGAGTCAAACTCCACGGGTATATATTGAAACCCGTTTTTTGTCAGGGCTATAAATCCGCCCCATTCTTTATTGCTACGGGCATATTCGGCGGCTGAACACACCACATCATGCTTAATGATGCTTTGCACAGTCGCGTTTGAGAGGACATCCTTAAATGTATCAAGCTCCTCCACATTCCCGTATGGGAGTTGTCGGGGCGAGCACCACAGGTGCTTAACCAGATGCCCCCACCTCGTTTTTGTTTCTATATACAGGCCGTTTCTTGCCATCAATAATCTTGTTTCGTTTTCCTTGATGGCAGAAAGGTCTTCGTATGCAGGTACCATGACGGTAGGCATACGTTCAGCTATTATCTGATCGAGCCTGTTCATTGTGCCTCCTTCCTAATTGTAATGTCTGATTTCGTCAAGCGTGCTATAATACACAAGCTTTGATACTGGAAATTCTGTTTTGTCCAACAGGCCGTTCCATAATTTTATTGGATTTTCGTTTACCGTCGGAAGTAAATCAGGAGTGCATATACTCCCGAAATATACTTTTTCCCACGCTGTTATGTCGCACGATTTTGGCACACCAACGTTTCCCATACAGCAACGTCCGTCACCGTATACATTTAGCAACGGCGAGTGGTAAACCAGTGCTTTAGGCACAGGCCGATGGTTTTCGCTTAATGCAAAATTAAACAGCGTGAAATACCCGTTGGTTTCTTTAAGGGCAAACAACATTGGGGGCAATGGATACCGCCCCGATTTTATGCCCGTTTTGTTCGAGAAATACAGATACTCCACGGATTTTGGTTTCCACCAAACCGTGACATTGTTTGAAATCATTACAACTTTTTCGTCAACGTACCTGTATTTTTCATCCCTATTTTTCATGATATCGTTGATGAATCTCTCGGTTAAAGGTTTCCCTGTGCCGATATTGCCGTTGGCAAGTATCTCGTGGTTCATCACAAAATACCTGCACAGCTGCGATTCATAATCTGGCTCTTTGTTTTTATATACAACAAGCGCATTTACCGGTTCAAAATCCGGTATGATCTTGCTAATGTTTCTCATAAACATCTCCTTCTGGCAGATGCTCTATCACAGAGTAATACAGGCTTAAAAAATTGACGAACCTGCTAAACGATTCCATCTGCTCTTTGTTTTCTATATTCATCTTCAGACTTGGAAAAGTAATGCCACTGTTAAGATGATCCTCCCAGTCATCAGAGAACGCGTATTGTAACTCAGAACCGAAATTCACTGTCATGAGTACCATTGACGATATATCAGCGATATCGTCACATTCCGCGTGTTCATCGCTGTATATTAAATCTATGGCATCATTGAATTCGTCCTGGATTTTTTCGTCGCGAGTCAGCCACAGGTATTCAAAAGTGCAATCAAGCCATGCCGCAAGTGCAGGGTGAAGCTGTTCCCGCAAAGAGTTGTAAATCTTTTTTAACCTTTGCAGTCTGATTACGCTTGGCTTGATTTTTGGTTGAGGCAACAACTTATCAAACAGGTCGCGCTCTCTCTCCATATTTTTTAATTGATCTTTCATGGCAGGTTCTTCTTCTGCCATTTCTTCATAATAATCTCTGATATAATCAAAGTAGTTAACCGCTGTTGTCGGAGCAATGACGGAATTATGTGTAAATTCCACCATTACACGCTGTATTAGGCGGTATAACCTTTTGCTTTTTTCTTTTATATTTTCTAAAAAATCGATGCAGCACGTATATGCTTGCTCGATTTCTACGACCCCAACCAGCCCATAATTTTCGATATAGTCTTCAAGGTTGTTGTAATACTGGTCGTCGTGTTTTGATTTATAGCAATGCACGAAGTGAGCATACACATTATGTGATATGTTCTTCATCTCCGGCAGTATTGCCGTAATTTTTGTTTCCAGATCCTTTATTATTTCAATTTTATTGTCCGTCTCCCAGGAAATGGATGCGTCCCCACCGAACTCAAGATACAATCTTGTCATTTCGGCGAGGACTAAATCCATGTTTTCTATACTGTTAGATAGGACAATATCGCCGATTTCCGGCAATGTGTTTGTGTCCCATCTTAACAACTTCATATGATGGGTGACAATGCTTCTGATGGTAGCGGTATTGTCCGCTCGTTGCGTTGAGCTTCGTAATGGACCGCCTCACCGAATCTGACGGCGTAATCATAATCAGTGCCGTCGTGTGGTTGTTTTGTCCCGGTTTTTGTTGTAAGCAAATCTTTCACCGTAACCGTTCCCTTTGTGCCGTAACTCCTATTGAACTTGTATTCAAGGTTTTCACCCAGTTCCGGGCCTTCGACAATTGCTTGCGTTAGTTCCGGATACAAGTTGGCGTAAAAGTTTTTCACATCCTCGGGTGACATCTGCGGGTCGGGATCATCGAGAACTATAGTGTTATACTTAAACACTCTCGGTAGTATCTTCATATTTTTTTTCCTCCAATTTTTTCAGAATTTCAATTATTTTTGTGCCCATCTTAAGCACACTTACTGCACTCTTCCTCGTATTCGTTGTATTCTTCAACAGTTTCTTCCGCTGCTGCGGTTGTTTCGCTTTTTGAGGGGGCAGAAAAAAGGTCAAGCAGGGGCGCCGGTGGCGCTGCAGGTTTAGCCTTGGTGTCTGACTTTGCTGCTGGCGTTTCTGCAGTTTTATCGCCGTTTGCCTTTGCAATTTCAGCGGTTTTCTTTTCGGCCGCCTTTGTTACAATCGCTTTTTTTGCTGCAACGTTTATTTTTACCTTGAGCAGTTCCACAAGCTTTTTCTGCTCTCCAACCAGATCGCTCAAGCCGTTTTCGAATTCTGCGTTTAAGGTTTCCGGCATATCTCTTACGGTAAGCGGTCTAATTGCCTCTGATTCTTTGCTATAATGCGGCAAATAAGTAACAATAATTTCTTTGCCTACGTTTTTGATCAATATCGACGCACTTCCTTCTTCAGGAATAATCTGCGCCATTTTTACGAAATCAATTAACATGGTTCCTCCTGGGTTGATTGTTTGGATTTGTTTTTTTGGTTTTTTTAGATGATATACGTACCATCGCTGTAAAACTCACCTAAGTGGGTTTCTACAATGTGCGTATTTCTGTCGGCGTTATCGATAATATCGTTTTGCTCTAATATTATCTTTGCCTTCTCTGCCCGGTTGAGTGTTTTGAAAACCCCGCGCAATGTTAGGCTTATGTGGGATTTCCAATCATCACATGTGTAGAGCAGAAATACAGGTGTCTTTTTTTTGGGGGACATTAAAGGGACATTAACGGGCATAATTACTCTCTCCCCGCTTCGCTAAAAACTGCCATACTTCATTTGCAGTAACATTATTCAGCACAATATTTCCGTTTTTCAGGATGTCCTTACGGTTGTTTTTCCAATCCCTTTTTGTGTACCCGTAGTGCTGCAACACCTCATTCAAGGTGTTTTCCTTTTTATTCATAATTCTGCTCCTATTTTTTGAGTTTGTTTGTAAATTTGGGTGGAATGAGCTTTTTATACTACTTTTCTTATAGGGTTGTAGTAGTCGGGCGGATATTGTGCCTCACCGTATACCTTGATGTGTTCCAATACCGCTTTTGCTGTCCATGACTCAGGACAGCAGGTGCCCCTAATTTTTCTGATTTCTCTCATTGTATAGCCGTATTTCATCATGTGATAGATGATTGTTGCAGCCATATCTACATTCCCGAATGGTACTAATGGAATATAAAGTTTGCCATCCCGCAATTCCGGTTTGTGAACTTTTGCAAGCACGACATTTGGTTTATTTGCTTCGCGTGGAAGGTTGGCTTCAAGAATATCAATATTGTCTTTTACCTCTCTTTTTATCTCTCTTATGTGCTTGCACTCCTCTCTTTTAAATTTCCATACAGGACACGAACATCCAAAGCCGCCTTCGGCATCTATGCCCACCGTCCATACGGCACCGTTGGAGCCGGGAACCATGAACCTCTGGACCCACTTGTCTTTTGCCATACACCTCTCCTTTTTGTTTGTTACGGGCCTATTTCCTCGAACCCGAATTTGAAACAGTAGTTTTCTCCGCAATACTTGTCTGCGAGATCAATTAGTTCTTTTAAGAAGACTTCTGCAGCCTCCTCGTTCTTTGTCGGGAAATAACCCATGGCAAGCGTAACTGCTACTCTTGGCTTTGCCATTTCTTCCCTTATGCCGCAATATTCAACGGACATTGCGGGCATTCCCGTATCTTTACATAAGTCTCCGCACAGGTATTCGCATAACCCACATTTTTTCATAGATCTCCTTCAACACTTGTTATTTATTTATGAGATTTCCCTCGGAATGAGGGTGTGGTTCGGGCAGATTGCCCTAATGAAATTACTTTCTATGATAGTATTACTTTAATTTTTGACAAAAAAAGGGAACCGCGAACGGTCCCCTTTGGTTTTATGCAGCAAGCTTAATGCTAATCATCTCGCCGCCTTGTTTCCTTATTTTTGCTTTATTGTTTTTAAATGTAATTGATACGATGTCTCTTGTGCTGAGAGCGGCTATCGAAAAGCCTCGCAAGAGATCTTGTTTGTGATATTCACCTGAAATGCGCGACACATCTTCCCTGACGTTATGGTCGAAATAGTTATATTGCGTCTCCCAGCCGTCGTCACCATCTGAGTAATAAATATGGGTTGCGAACACGGCATCCGATATTTCAAAAAAGTTATCCGGCTCTTTGCTGTAATAAATCATGTCATCAATCCATACAGCTAATAGCTCTTTACATTTGTCTGACGAACAACGTATTTCACAGCATTGCCAGGTGTAATTATTGCTAAACAATTCTCCTTTTGTAGTTATATCAATTTTTACTACCTCGCTGGGTATTGACAACCAATTGGGCGACCTCCTCAGCTTATTTACAGACATCACCGTCTTTTCTGGCAAAACTATCTGTCCATTGGTATCAATGCTTTCGCCATCAACGTATATTTCAAGAGTTTGGTTAACAGGCGGAGGCTCATCTTTGCCGATAGCAACGTAATCGATGTCTATAGTGTCTGGGGTATTGCTGTAATAGCTGTCCTCTATAGCTACAGCCCATTTGTTCAGTGAGCTTATTTCATTGTCGTCCAATGCAAAATTAGCCAATATTTTCATCAAAATAATCGTGTTATAAGCATCTGGCTCCTTCTTGTTGTTGATCGTGTCGATACAGAAGCCCACCACATTTTTTCTTACAAATTCTTGAAATTCTTGCAGCGCTTTGTCATTTGCGATCCTATCCCTGTAGGGAAGAACCGGGTTTAAAGGCATGCCTTTTTGAACATCAATAACAACAGCCATTTTATCAAAAAGGGCAGGCTCAATAGGAATGCCATACCATATGACAAATGGATAATGTTGGGGTGAAGAGTAGCTGTCTAAACGTTTCGGGTTAATGTAAACTTTGTTACCCATATATTCGGTTACAATTGGTGCTTCGCAGAATTCGGTATCAGCGTTTTTTCTTTCAATAGATTCCCCGTTGTATTCTATTTCCATGGGAAACCAGCGGAGCATTTTTTTGTCGATAAAACTATGATACTGTTTGTGAACCATTATTTGTTGTTTTAATTCCGCCTGTACTATAAACCCTGCAAAGTATTTGTGTTTATTTACGTTTTTTAGCAATCCCTCACGGTATTTGCTGTCAGTCAAGAATAGGTTACAATCTACAGCAAGTTCTCCGAACCTACTGATAAATTTTACCCTATCAGATATTGAATAAAGAACAAACAGACCCCAGCCTGCGGGATTCTGATTTTCTTCAACCTCTTCCGACCAGTCGGACCCAGCCAGTGTTAGCAAAGCCATCGGGTCGGTGCATCCTTTGCCATCGTCAATGGCAAACAATTTATTATCTTTCAAAGAAAGCCTGAGTTTTGTTGCCCCTGCCCTCGCTGCGTTTTGTGCTAATTCGACGAATACCGTTTTCGGTGATTCGAAGAAATATTTTGCTTTTTGCAATAATCTATTTTCGTTTACAAAATTCATGAATTTTGTCCTCCAGTTTTGGTTTGTTTTTGTGTCAGCTTATCTTTTTACGACAACACCGCCGATGGTTTTTGCGGCGTATTTCGCTACTTCTGCATTTGTTGCTGTCATATAACGGCAACCTTTCGCAGTATCGTGTTGATTTCTGTAAACATCGTAGGCGTTGCTAAGTTGCACAAAACCTACTGCTCCTACAACATACAAGATGCTGTCACGTAGGAGAAAGTCTCCTACAGACGTGCTTCTTGTGCCGTTTATTACCCTGATATTAACCATTACTTTCGCGTTGGTTACCCACGGAGTGTCGATGTTGTTTGTTTTCTGATAAGCTTCTTCTAATTCATCAGTATCGACTATGGCAACTGGTACTGCCTCCTTGTAGTCGATCATTAATGTTTGTCTGTCCTGTTCGAACTGTCTTTTTAAGAAATATTTGTTGTGTAGCACCTCAACCATTTGGCCTCCTCTGTCTTCCTATAGATATATGAAATCGCGCTGTCCGCAGTCACAATTAGGACAGAGGTTGATCTTGCAGTGTTCTTTCCCGCCTTCAAGAAAATTAAAGGGCGAAAGAATTGAGCCGAAATAATTTACTACTACTTTTTTTTCGATTGTGCAGGGTTCGCCAAAGTCATCATCCGAATGCCTTATGTCAAAAGCGTAAGGGTATTCGGTATTTGGTACAAAATTATCCTGCATTCTTAGGTCTGTAAAAAGGCAGTTTATGCCATTTATTGAAACCTTATCCATTTCTATCGCATCAGTACCGGCGTTATCCGGTAAAGATATATTGTTTGCCGCAGCTCTCATCACATCCCACCAAACATCACCTAAGCCCCAAGAAACACCATTTTCCATAGTTCTCAATGCCTCTGTTAATTCCTCGGGTGACATCTTCAGAATTTTACTGCCATGCTCTTGTGCAAGAGCTGCAAATGCGTCAGTGTTGTTGAGGCTGTATATGACTTTGTTTGGGTCGATGCCGTTTTCTTTAGCAAAATTGGCAAGCTGTACTGCAATATTTGTGTGGTCCTCGCTCATCGTTTCTCCTTCAACGTAAGATTTTAAACTTCCTGTCTGGCATAACTTCATTTTTTATGGCATTCATCAGTTCGAATGGGGTTGGTATTTTTTCCCATTCTTTAATGACATTGCCTTCCAGATCATATCTTCTGCCTGATCTTGGGAAATCAGGATAGTAGTCGCACATGGACTGCCATATGGTTTTAGAGCTGTTGATGTAAATACCTGAAATATCAGACCATGTGTCGGGTTTTGGTTCTAAAATAAAATTCAGAATTCTTTCTCTGATTTCATTATCGATATTGTTGTCAAGCATATTTCTGCATGCGTCCAATACGCTGTTTACTGTTTTCACCGTTTACCTCCTTATAAAAGCCACCGCATGCGCAGAGAAAATTAGTATTTTCAAGCGCTTATGAGATGTCTATTTTTTGTGCTGCCTTGTCGTTTGATATTATTCCCTCGAAATGAGGGTGTGGTTCGGGCAGGACGCCCTAATGAAATTACTTTCTATGTTAGTATTACTTTAAATGAAAAATGCCCGGAAGGTCGAACCTCCGGGCATTTTATTATCACCTCCAATCGTTCACACATGCGTTGCATGTGTAATATTTGTTAATCTTCTCGCCTTTTCTTGGCCTAAGCTTTTTCACCTCTTCACCACCGTCGCCGATGATTCTTACTTGCGATCTCTTTACGACGATGCCGCCATTGAACTCCTCGAACTTTCCGTTCGGTTTGAGTTCAATGAAGCCGCACTTGCATATAGCAATTATTTGATTTCTGTTCACGGTCTTGATTGACCGTCCCGTTTTATAATAATTCTGCCGTGTATTGTCAGTTCCCCACATTTTTTACCTCCATAAAATTCCTGATGTTTTTGGTAACGTCAGGATGGATGTAAATGTTATATCCTGTGCCTGGAATACCGTCTTTCCTCTTTGCCCTGATGACACCGGTATCAAGTATTTCCCTTAGCCGCCCGAAAAAATCTTTTGATCGCTCAAGGACGTCCACGATAATTTTGTACTGATACGAGAAATCATAGAATTCTGGCGACCATCTTTTTGCAAGATCCTTTGACCTTATAACATAACAGTGTTTGTTACCTTCTAAGCGCCTTATCTTTGGGTTATCGGGTAGATTCCTCATATGCTCCATGATTCCGGCCTTTATTGCTTCAATTTTTTTGTTAAGGGTCGTTATCTCATCCTCACCCTCCATTTTATCTTTTGTTTCCACGGGTGCCTCCTTGAGTTATTTTTGTGATAATATTTTTTATATGATTTGAATTTTTGTGACATTCCCCTGATACCGGGGTGTGATTCGGGCAGATTGCCCTAATGAAATTACTTTCTATGGTTAGTATTACTTTATTTTTATCCCCCCCCGTGGCTAACCAGGGGCATTACGGCACTGCAGATAATGATATATTGACAGATTTGTGTTTTTGCCGATAACTATATTAGGAGGGTTATCATGTTTAAAAAAATTGTATTAATTGTTGGGTATTTCGCAGTATCTGCAGGGGTGGTGTATGAAATCATCCGGGGCCCGCAAACCGAGAATACTTCGACCATAGGGGGAGTTCTCATACTTGGGTTGTTTATTTTTGTCCCCCTAATAGCTACCTTTGTTATGTTGGCATTAAAAAACAAAAACAAACAAAAGAACAATGACAAAGATGAAAATTTCGATAGGACATATTCTATTAACAATCTCTGGGATAATATTGAACAAGAAGAAGAAAGGGACAGAATTTACAATCCTGCATATTCTTTTTATATTGATAATGTCTGCCACGACTGCAACCATTACGGCGAAGACGATTAATTCCTCGATATGGCTGAACTTCTTGTGAGCTCAGCCATTATCTGCTACTTCATGTTTTTAAAAATCCTGAGCATCTTTCGCATCTTCAATAGCAATGACTGCCCCGCTACTTTTCTCTTATAGATTTATGTCATTAAAACGGCCTTGTGGCTGTGGTCGGAAATACGGCAATGGTTTTGTATGGCTCCGTTAAAAAAAATCGATTACAAAGCAAATGTGAGCGTATTTTTTTATTCAAACATTATTGGGCGTATTAAATAATATTATATAAGTTGATAATACTAATTTAATTAGTTATTATTTGCTTATGAAGAATATAAACGTAGCCATCAAGGAAATACGGGACGCACAAGCAATTTCGCAGGCATCGATTGCATCCAAACTGGGGATCACCCAATCTTCCGTTGCGCAATTCGAAACTAACAGGGCGAAGGTATCATTGGAGACATTGTTAAAAATTGCCCCTTTGATCAATCTCAACCCCGACTTTATTCAAGACCGAACATGCAACCCCTTTAAACAAGTGGATAAAGATATACCGATTAAAATGTATATCAGCAATGACCGCAATGGGGAGCCAGATTTTTACATGCTTAAAAAGATTGTTGAAATGAACGATCAGTGCAACATTGTATATTGTGGGGATAGCAGACCCGAAGCAATCAAGGGGAAAAGAGTTAAGACATTTGGCATATTTGGATGCATCATCTATATATACGTCCAAGACAGCGATAACAATGTCTTTTTAATTAGAAGAAAAGACAGAGATGCCTTAGATGTAACACAGCTTGACAAAGAACTGAGAGAGATTGCGGTAATAAAGAAAAGAGGTTTATTCACTACTGTAACGACTGACATACCGCTTTGTGATGATGTGGATGCCGATTATATCAGAAGCCAGTTAAGCGCAGAACCTAACAGGAAAAACATAGAATTTATTGACAGATTAATCAACGGTTTGAGGGAACGTGAAGTTGATACAGAAAACAGATCAGATTTTGAAGATATTTCAAGATATGTGCATGAAATGGATGCTGACAACCTTGAATTTTTGCTGAAGCGAATTACCCGGCAGATAACTAAAATAGTAAAAAAAGAAATTAAGCCGCCAAAAAAATAATTAATGGCTTAACTCCTCCTGTTTGTTCTTGTTGCTCATATATTTTTTTATGATGCAGATAATAGCAAGTATGACAATGAGGCCTGTGCTGCACGATATCAGCATACCCATTGCATTCAACGCTATAAGAGTATATGACCATATAAGGCTGTGCAAAAACGTTGCGTCCATATTAAAGGCATACATTATTATATTGGCAAGCACGACCAGAACTGCAAGGGCAATACTGCCGGGCAATGCGCTTCTTAAATCGGAAAACGACGGCGCAACCGCGTATGCTATGGTTATTGAGAAAAGCACGTAAGGATAGAACCAGATGTTTTTGAAATTATCCAGGGCAAATAGCTGTATCATTCCTTGATAAACAGCATAGAGTATTGATGAAATCATATGCCAGTAGCTATCCGTAGAGGTGTTCAGGCCGGCAGAATAATCCGTGTTTGAAACGGCTACGCCGAGGCTGCCGAACAGTTCATTGCCAAGAAAATAAACAGCGAGGCCTGAGAACAACGGCGCCAGGCCGATGAAAAAGTTTCCTGCGGACTGGTAAAAGCTTGTTTTATCCCATTGATGGTTGACATACCCGAGCGATTTTGAATGTGAGTCATATGACAGCAGGTTAACTTCGATGATTTTGTGGTGAAAGACAAGGCAGAACAGGGCATGGGACAGTTCGTGAAACATCGTGCCTATCCCGATTATTATAAACGTGACATAATTTCCTACCAACCTGAAAAGCAGGCGGGCATTTAGTTTGTTCAACGTATCGATAACGCCCACGGCGAGAAGCACTGTGGCCGCGATCAACAATAATATGTTAATAGCGTTATGCATTATGACCATCTGGTAATATTAAGGCTATTTGCAATCTAAGGTTGGAAATCACCCTATAATTATGTAATACGACCAGATTCAACCATGTCAATCAAGGTTGGAATATGCGGTCCATATTCTACAGATTGAGGAGTGCCGCTGGTTGGAATAGGAGTTTGGGCGTCAATAACAGATCTGATTCCGCTGCCAACTTTACGAGCTTGTTTTTCATACAGGGTTTTTGCTCGTATGATTTCGTAACTGTATCCCCGCCCCATCCGATTGGCTATTTTTACAAGACCGTTCAGACACTCTGTGTAAGCGTTTGTTATCCTATGGGGAGAGTCCCAGTATGCAAAGATATCTTCGAGGTGATTATCAACGGTTTTAGCCAATTTCGAAAACCCGTTGAAGTCTTTCTTGGGTAGGACGCTCTTCCAAAAAAGGAACGCATTCATGGCCGACTCCTTGTCTTGCTCATCGTAAATTCGGTAAAAAGCTTCTTTCAGATCATATGCCTCTGCCAGTATGGGGATGCTATTACGAAGTTCTGATAAAGCCGATTTTTCCATAGCAGTCAACACATTAGGGCGTTTCAGGGTGATCCATCTGATTGATTTTTTAACATGTATTCGCTCATTCCGTGACAGGTTTTCCTGATGGTTTTTGCGTTCCAAATCAAGGGCCTCTGATGCCATTTTAAGGACATGGAACTTGTCTATAACCAACC
>Ga0209718_1001652_pt1 | contig 24429 bp, 23 predicted proteins | sample AD_JPNAS1_MetaG_FD_184420 | JGI IMG/M metagenome (GOLD analysis project Ga0209718, IMG submission 184420) | Active sludge microbial communities of municipal wastewater-treating anaerobic digesters from Japan - AD_JPNAS1_MetaG (SPAdes) (version 2) | ecosystem: Engineered > Bioreactor > Anaerobic... | reverse complement strand
GACGCTCGCCGCCTGGTCCGAGGGCAACGCGGTCAAACTCGCCGTCGCCGGCGTCGAGCTCCGCGAACCGCATTTTTTCAGCGACGACGGGCTCGTCGATTTCGAGGCACCGCAACCGCTCAGTCGCGACGGCGAAGCCACGGTCCTCGCTCTCGCACGCGCCGCCCAATCGCAGGGCGCGCGGCTGGCGGGCGTGCTGGCGTACACCGATGCCGATGGCGTTTACCGCGGCCTGCGTGTCGATCTGCCGATCGCGACCACGGCCCCGGCTTCCGCGGCGAAAAGCACGCTCGGGCTGGGCGCGCTGGCGCTGGCATTTCTCGGCGGGCTGGTGCTCAACCTCATGCCCTGCGTATTTCCAGTGCTCGGCATCAAGATCCTGGGGTTTGTCAACCAGGCCGGCAACGACCGGCGCAAAGTCACGCTGCACGGGCTCGCCTTCACGCTGGGCGTGCTCGTCTCGTTCTGGGCACTGGCCGGCGTGCTGGCCGTCCTGCGCACGGGAGGCGAACAACTCGGCTGGGGCTTCCAGCTGCAATCGCCGGGCTTCGTCTTCGCGCTCGCCGCGACGATGCTGGTCTTTGCACTCAGCCTGAGCGGCGTGTTCGAATTTGGACTCGGCGCCACGGCCGTCGGCAGCCGCCTGCAGGCGCGCGAAGGCTGGGCCGGCTCGTTCTTCACCGGCGTGCTGGCCACCGTGGTGGCCACGCCGTGCAGCGCGCCATTTCTTGCGCCGGCACTCGGGGCGGCCCTCGCGATGCCGACGGGCCAGGCATTCGTGGTGTTTACCGCAATCGCGCTCGGGCTCGCCGCGCCCTACCTGCTGCTCTCGATCTTCCCGCAGGCGGTGAAAGCGCTGCCGCGGCCCGGAGCGTGGATGGAAACCGTGAAACAAATCCTGGCATTTCCGCTCTACGCGACCACCGGCTATCTCCTCTGGGTGCTCGCCGGGCAAACCACGGAAAACGGACTCCTGGGTGCCATCCTCGGGCTCGTCGTCATCGCGCTGGCGGCCTGGGTGTACGGCCGGCTCACGCAACCCGGCGCGGTCCCCAGCCGGCGCCGTGCCGGACTCGCCGGCGGACTCGTGCTCCTCGCGGCGGGCGCCTGGCTGGGCCTGCCGAAAACACCCGCCGCCGATGCCATCGTCTGGGAGCCGTGGAGCCCGGAGCGCGTCGCCGCTCTGCGCGAATCGAAGCGGACCGTCTATGTCGATTTTACCGCGCGCTGGTGCGCGACGTGCCAGACCAACAAGCGGCTGGCGATGGACAACGCGGAGGTGCGGCGGACATTTCGCGAGCGTGGCGTCGTCGCGTTGAAGGCCGACTGGACCAACAAGGATCCGCGGATCACCGAAGAGCTGGCTCGGTGGCAGCGCAGCGCGGTGCCGTTTAACCTCGTGTACCGGGCGGACCGCCCTGAGCCGCTCATCCTGCCGGAAGTGCTGACAGCCAGTGCGGTGATCAAGGCATTGCGCGAGTAAACGTGCCGGTGCGCCACGCCCTAAGCCAGGAGCCAAGGGCAAACGCTCCATGGCAGCAGGCCCCGCGCGGGCGTATCTTTCGGGCGGTTCCGACCGCCCGTGCCACCTTCGCACGGGCAACCGCCACGCCCCGGCGTGGCTCAACACTCAATCGCCATGTTTGCCAAATTCGCCATCGATTACTCGACCAGGCATCAGCACGCCGACCGCACCGTGACCTACCAGACGGACGATCCGATGGAGCTGGAGGAGTTTCTGGTCCATCTGCTCGCCACGGGCTCGCACATTCTGGAAATCCGCCACGACGGCCAGGCGCTGCCGCAAAGCCAGTTTGACCACCTGATCAAGAAGGCCGTCGATCTGTGCGCGTCCGAAATGCTGCGCACCTCGCTCGAAATCGACGGACTGACGGTCAAATCGCGGTTCGGACTCGCGGCCTGAACGCCGGTCGACGCCCTGAGCCCCACACCGATCAAGGCGATTGATCGGAGGCGGGACGATGTGCGCCACGCCCGTGGCCGCCGGTGTTGAAGGAAGGTCAGGCCTGTTTGACCGCGTAGAAACCGGCCTGCATGTGCGCGCGCCAGAAAAGCTCGGCGGCTTGGAACCCGACCTCGCGAAACAGAGCCAAATGCTCGGCGATGCGCACCGGCTTCAACTCGGTGCCAAAGCGCGCGAGGTGCAGAGCGACCGCCTCGGGCGGGCGGCCCTGCGCGAGTTGAAAACGGCGCCAGCGCTCCAGCCCCCATTCGCGCCCGCGCGGCGATTCGCACTCCACGTTTTCAAACACGATCAGGACTCCGCCCGGAGCCAGCAGATCGTGGCAAGCCTGCACCGCCTCACGACGCCCGGAGGGCGCCATGTAGTGGTGGCACATGATCGCGGTGATCACCTGCGGGCGCAAAGCCCCGGCCACCCGGGTGAGCCCGGCACTATCGACGGCCGGCAGAAAACTCACACGCCCGATGTCGGCGGCCTCCAGTCGCTGCCGCGCCTGCGCGAGCATGGCCTCGGACGGGTCGGCGACGGCGAAACGGGTCGCAGGAAACTCGGCGAGCGCACGCTCGACGAGCGCGCCGGTGCCGGCCCCGGTGTCGAGCCAGTGCGCGGGCTCGCCGGCCACGGTACGGACGACGTCGAGCGTCTCACCGTGGATCTGGTCGTAGAACGGAATGACGCGGCGCACCTCGGCATCATACTGGGCCGCAGGGTGGGCGGACTTGTTGTCACGGGTCAGGCTCATGGAAGAAAGGGTACGCGTGCGGCCCCCTCCGGCAAGTGTGCCACGCGACGGCGGCTCAGGGGCGCTCGTCGGGCACACCGGTGAATTGCAGCGGCGACTTCGACTCGACCCCGCGGCGGATCACCGGGCGCGTGAGCTTGGGGATGGTGCGGAAATAGAGCGTCTCGCCCACGCGCAGCACCTCAAAGGTGTCGGTGAAAGCCTTGGCGTCGGCATTCCAGAGGGCGACCTCAGTGGTGTCGTTGTCCCACACGGCATACTGGCCCCACTGATCAAAGACGGCCTCGACTTCGGACATCCGATGAGGGCGGAGGAGAATCGTAACGGGATCGGGAGCCGGGGGCGGTGCCGGCGGCGGCTCGTCGGGCAGCGCCCAAATGAAGAGCACGCCAAGGCAGAATCCGAGCATGATCCAGGAGGGTGTCTTGGACAACCGGGAGATGGGCGGGCGGCGGACTGGGGCGAGATCGGGCATGGCGGCTCAGGCGCGCACGAGCGCGGCGGTGGCCATGGCCACGGTCTCAGTGTGGGAAAGGCTCACGATGACATGCGTGGCGCCGACGTGCCGGAGGAGGGCCTGCCCCTTCTCGTCGAGGCGCACCAGCGGCTCCAGTCGCGCCCCGTGGTAGATCGACATGGAGCGCCAGTTGAGCTCGGCGCCGATGCCGGTGGTGAAGCATTTCGAGATGGCCTCCTTGGCGGCGAAACGCGCCGCGAGGTGCGGGTGCGGGTGCGGCTTGGCGAGGCAGTAGGCGCGCTCCTCGTCGGTGAAGACGCGGGCGAGGAAACGCTCGCCCTGCCGCTCAACGACGCCGCGCACGCGGGCGACCTCGATGACGTCGCAACCGAGGCCGAGCAGGATGCCGCCAGGGGGAAGTTCGATGTTCATCCGCGCCGTTTCAGAGGATGGCGCGCGGGGCATGGCCCGAGACGCAGGACTGGGGCGGATTCATGCGCACGCGCATCTCGCGCACGGCCTCCTCGATGCCGGTAAAGAGCGCGCGGCACACGATGCTGTGCCCGATGTTGAGCTCGTGCAGGTGCGGGATGTCGCGCACCTCGGCGATGTTGACGTAATTGATGCCGTGGCCGGCGTTGACGGTGAGTCCACAACCATGCGCGATGGTGGCGCCGACGCAGAGACGCTTGAACTCGGACTGGCGGCGGGGCGTGTGGTAGGCGTTGGCATAGGCGCCGGTGTGCAGCTCGACCCAGGGGGCCTTGAGCTCGGCGCTGAGCTCGATCTGCGCCTGATCGGGATCGATGAAGAGACTGGTCTGGATGCCGGCCTCGTTCATCGCCTCGGTGCAGGCGCGGACGCGTTCGCGGTTTTTCACCACATCGAGGCCGCCCTCGGTGCTGATCTCGGCGCGGTTTTCCGGGACGACGCAGACGGAGTCGGGCTTCAACTTGAGGGCAAACTCGATCATGGCGGGCGTGCAGGCCATTTCGAGGTTAAGGCGGGTGGCGATGCTCTCGCGCAGGCGCCAGACATCGCGTTCCTGGATATGGCGGCGGTCTTCGCGCAGATGCACGGTGATGCCCTCGGCGCCGGCGCGCTCGGCGAGCAGTGCGAGCATGACGGGATCGGGCTCGATCATGCCACCGCAGGTGTTGGCCTCCTCGCGATAGCGGGCCTGGCGAAGGGTGGCGGAGTGGTCGATGTTGAGTCCGAGTAGAATCATGGGCGCAAGGTTTGACGTGAGTAAGCGCGCCGTAAGAGTCGCTGGCAAAAACGAAATGTCTCCGACGTCCACCCGTCCGTCTGTCCCGCGCGAAAACCTGTGGCTCAATCTGATCTGCAACATCGCCCTACCCACGCTGGTGTTGACCAAGCTCAGCGGCGAGCGGTGGCTGGGGCCGGCCGGGGGCTTGATCGTGGCGCTGGCGTTTCCGCTGGGCTACGGCGTGTACGATTTTGTGCGACGGCGGCGGGTGAACTTCCTGTCGATTCTGGGATTTCTGGGCACGATCGCGACCGGTGGGCTGGGGCTCATGAAGCTCAGCTCCATGGCGTTTGCGATCAAGGAGGCGGCCATGCCCACGCTCATCGGGGCGATGGTGCTGATCTCGCAACGCACCTCCCGCCCGCTGGTGAAAGAGCTGCTCTTCAACGAACAGGTGATCGATCTGGCGCGCATCGAGGCCGCACTCGCCGAGCGGCAGGTGCGCCCGGCTTTCGACCGCCTGCTCAACCGCGCCAGCGGCTGGCTGGCCCTGACCTTTCTGTTGAGCGCGGTGGCCAACTTCGTGCTCGCGCGCTGGCTCCTGCAAAGCGCCCCCGGCACCCCGGAGTTTAACGCCGAACTGGGCCGCATGAACCTCCTGTCGTGGCCGGTGATCGCGTTGCCCAGCACCGTCATGCTCATGATCATCCTCTGGCGCATGCTCCGCGGCATCGAGGTCCTCACAGGACTGACCACCGAGGACGTGCTACACCACGCGCAAAATCCTGGCAAAAAAGCCCCTTAGTTTGACTCGTGCCCCCGCCCTGGCAAAAGGCGTGGGCGCTCCGGCGAGCGCTTCAAAACAGCCAGCTTGCGCCGATACTAGAAAACCCCTGTGCCCCTAAACGCCCATCCACCCCGGAGCCATCGCCCGTGCATGGCTCGCGATTGGTGCCGACTCCTCCTCGGTGCCCTGCTGGCGTTGCAAGCCGTCGCCCCGGTCCAGGCAAACGAACGGATGGAGGCGGCCCCGCCCGACATCGTCGAAGCCGGCACGCCCTCCTTTGTGGTGTACGCCCCCGAGTCACTCGGCTTGAGCGGTGCCCCGACCGACCTCAAACAACTCCCGGACGGGCGCATCCTGGTCGTCGCCCAACGCGACCTCGCCATCGGCGATGGCGTGCGCTGGGAAGTCATCCGCCAGAGCGAGGATGAATCCCGCTACATCGCGCACGATGTCGCCGTTGGCCAGGACGGACACATCTACGTCGGCGTGAAGGGATGCTTTGCCAAAATCGACTTCGGCACCGACGGGCACTGGCGGTTCGCCGAGGTCGCCGGCCCACCTCCCGACTGCGAGCCCTGGGCCGAGTTGTACAACGCCGAACCCGCAGCCGACAACTGGTACTGGCACTCGGCCAGCGGCAACCTCTACGAGTGGGACCTCTCCACGCAGCCCCGGCTCGTCGGCAGCGTCAAATCGGCCCAGCGCATCTTCTCCCTGGGCCGACAGGTATTCTTCAGCGATTTCAGCGACGGCTCGCTCATGCGCCTCGACGAGGCGGGCATCACCTGCGTCATCCCCCCCGAAGCGACCAATATCGCGGAAGTCGTGACCGCCAGCGTCCCGTTCGATGATCAGACGATCCTCACCGGCACCAACGGAGCCGGCCTCCGCCTCTTCGATGGGAAAACGTTCCAGCCCTTCGTCGAGCACGGCCCCCTCTCCGGCAAGCACCGCATCGCCGACCTGTGCGCCACCACGGGAGAGTTCTTCGCCGCCGCCGTCGACACCGTCGGCATCGTCTTCTTCGACCGCACCGGTCGCATCGTCCAGATCCTCGACAAAAGCCTCGACCACCGCCTCGCCCGCCCCCAGCGACTCTGCTACGCCAAGGAAGGCGTCCTCTGGGTCACTCTCAATAACGGCGTCGCCCGCATCGAGTTTCCCGCGCGGCTCTCCCACTACGAGACCATGATCGACACGGGCCTGAACTACGTCGAACCCGTGCGCCACCAAGGTCGCCTCTGGATTCTCGCCAGCGGGCAGGTCCTTCGCGGCCTGTACAGCGACGACCGCCGGCTCGTCGGCTTCGAGAAAACGCCCCCGAGCAAAGGCAACGTCTTCAAACTCGCCGAAGTCGCCGGCCGGCTCATCGCCTCGACCGACGACGCCCTGTACGCCTGGGCCGATGACCACTGGACTCCGATCGTCGAGAATCTCCCCCACGCCCGCATCGCGCCCCAATCCGAAACCGACGGGCGCTGGGTCTACGCCGCCCGCAATGAAATCGGCTGGGTCGGCCTCCGCTCCGACCCCGTCACCCTCGAACGCATCCCCGCCCCCGGATTGGGCGACACCTACGGGCTCGTCCAGGACGCCACAGGCATCGTCTGGCTCGAGCTTGGCACCGCGCGGCTCGCCCGAATCGACCCACGCCGAGCCCCCCTGCAACCCGAGATCTTCGACAGTCAGCACGGCATCCCCAACAGCTGGGCCGCACTACACCTCCTCGACGGCGTCGCCCGCATCACCTGCAATTCCCAAACACTCCGCTACGACGAGACCACCGGCCGCTTCGCCCCCGACGCGGAGCTGCACCGCCGCTACCCGATGCTCGTCAACGCAAGCAGCCGCCCGATGCGCGACAGCTTCGGCCGCATCTGGTACAACCGACTCGACCGCCTCCGCATCGTCGAAGACACCCCCGCGGGCCCACGCTTCAGCACGGAGAAAGTCCCGCAGGATATCACGCCCATCGACTTCTTCGACGACACCAACGGCGTCGTCTGGATGCACGACCGGCGCCGCCTCTCGCGGTTCGATCCCTCGATGCCACTCCCCGAGGCCACGCCGCTCCGCGCAGTCCTCACCCGCATCGACCTGCCCGGCAGCAACCGCACCCTCTTCATGCCCGGCGAAAAGCTCCCCCCGCTGGACTTCCGCGACAACTCCCTCGCCGCCCACTTCGTCGCCCCCAGCAACCCCTTCGGCCAGCCCATCACCTTTGAGTTCATGATGGAGGGCCTCGGCACCAAATGGGTCTCCACCGGCAACGTCGGCACGGCCGTCTTCAACCGCCTCGACGAAGGAAAATACGCGCTCTACATCCGCCCCAAAGTCGGCGACACGCCCGGCGAAATCACACGACTGGAATTCATCATCCGCCCCCCCTGGTACCGCTCGCCCATCGCCTACGCCTCCTACGGCATCACGATCCTTGGCGGACTCGCCCTCGCCATCCTCCTCCCGGTTTATTTCGAGCGGAGACAAACCGGCAGGCTCGAACAACTCGTTTCAGCCCGCACCGCAGAGCTCCACGAAACCAACCGCCTCCTCGACCGCCAGATCAAGGAAACCCTCCAGAACGCCGCCGAGTTCCAAGCCAGTGAGGAGCAATACCGCCACCTCAGCGAAGAGCTCGAACACCGCGTCGAAGAGCGCACCGAAGAGCTCAAACGCCGCGTCGCGCAGGTCGAACAACTCAACATCGAACTGCACGCCAGCCAGGAGGCCACCGACCGCTTCGCCACCAGCCTCCAGGAGGCCAACGCAAACCTCCTCGCGGCCAACCACGAACTCGAAGCCTTCTCCTACTCCGTCTCGCACGACCTTCGCGCCCCCCTGCGCAACATCACCGGCTTCATCGAGCTCCTCCAAAAACGCCTCCATGGCAAAGGCGACGCCGCCCACGACCGCTATCTCGACATCGTGATCACCGAGACCAAGCGCATGGGCACGCTCATCGACGACCTCCTCGCGTTTTCCCGGATCGGGCGCGCCGAGCTCAAGTGGCAGACCGTCCTCCTCAAGCCTCTCGTCGAGCAGGTCAAACAAGAGCTCGCGATCGATCTCGCAGACCGCCCCGTCGAGTGGATCATCCAGGAGATGCCCCCTGTCCTCGGCGACCCCGCGCTTCTCCGTCAGGTCGTCGCCAATCTCGTCGGCAACGCCGTCAAGTTCACCCGCCACCGCACCCCTGCCAGAATCGAAATCGGCACCCACCCAGCCCCCACGCCCGACCGGCTCGCCTTCTTCGTCAAAGACAACGGCGAGGGCTTCAATCCCCAGTACCAGGACAAACTCTTCCGCGTCTTCCAACGCCTCCACAGCACCCGGGACTTCGAAGGCACCGGCATCGGACTGGCCAACGTCAAACGCATCATCACCCGCCACGGCGGCACCGTCTGGGCCGAAGGCCAGCCCGGCCAGGGCGCCACCTTCCACTTCACACTCCGCCCCGCTCCCAAGAAATGACCCGCACCCCCTGCATCCTCCTCGTCGACGACGACGAGATCGGCGCCGAGCTCACCCTCGCCGCCCTGGAGGAACTCGGACTCGGAATCGCCGTCGAGCAGGCTCGCGACGGCGAGGAAGCCCTCGACCTCCTTTTCCACCGCCGCCCCTATTCCATCGCCGGCGCCGAGCCCTACCTCGTGCTCCTCGACCTGAAAATGCCCAAGATCGATGGTCACGAGGTACTCCGCCAGATCCGCACCAGCGAGCACTTGAAAAACCTCCGCGTAATAGTCCTTTCCTCTTCGGATCAAAAATCGGACATTGAACAGGCCGCCAGGCTCAACCCCGAGGCCTATCTCAAAAAGCCCCCGAGCATCTTCGACCTCATCGCGCAGTTCCACCAACTCACCCCGCTCCTTCTTCCGCCAGGCCAACTCCGATAGACACATGTCCGCCCCCTCTACGAACCCTGCCCGCATCGTTTACCTCGAAGACGACCGCAGCGCCTTCGAGCTGGTCGTCGCCCTGATCGAAGCCGAAGGCCTCCCCTACCAGCTCCAGCACGTGGACGATGTTGCCTCGTATCGCAACGCCCTCACCCCAACCCCACCCGACCTCATCCTGGCCGATTTTAACCTCCCTTCCATCGACGGCCTCACCGCACTCGCCTACAAACGCGAGCTCTGCCCCGACACCCCGTTCATCTTCGTCTCCGGAAGCATCGGCGAAGAGGTCGCCATCGCCTCCCTGCACAACGGCGCCTGCGACTTTGTCCTCAAAGATTCGATCGCCCGCCTGCCCTCCGCCATCGAGCGCGCCCTCAAGGAGGCCGAGGAACACCGCCAGCGCGTCGATGCCGAAAAACGCCTCCGAGAAAGCGAGGCCCACTTCCGTCGCATCGCCGAAAACGCCCCCGACGTCATCATCCGGTTCTCCCTCCGACCCACCTTCCGCTACGATTACATCAGCCCCGCTGTCGAACACATCACCGGCTACAGCCCCGAGGATTTTTACAACGACCCCCTCCTCGCCGGCAAAATCACACACCCCGACGACGTTTCCCTCATCCGCCAGATCATCGAGAAAAACATCGTACCCGAGGGCATCCACGAGATCCGGCTCAAGGCCCGCGACGGACACGAGATCATCTCCGAACAGCGCTTCGTCGCCGTTCACGACGACCAGGGCGAGCTCGTCGGCGTCGAGACCATCGCGCGCGACATCACCCAATGGAAACGCGAACGGGAAAACCGGCACCAGCTCGAAGCGCAGCTCGTCCAAGCCCAGAAAATGGAGAGCATCGGGGCGCTCGCCGGCGGCATCGCGCACGATTTTAATAACATCCTCACCGGCATCCTCGGATTCAACGAGCTGGCGACAATGACCCTGCCCGCCGATCACCCGTTGCAGGAGGAGCTCGGCGAAGTCCGCAAAGCCGGCCTCCGTGCCAAGGATCTCGTCGCCCAAATCCTCACCTTTGCCCGCAAACGCGACACCAAGGCCTCGCCCATCAAAATCATGCCGACCATCGAGGAGGCGCTCAGACTCGTCCGCGCCGCCACGCCCTCCTCGATCGAAATCGTCCAGCGCCTCACACCCGGCATCGTCTGTGCCGACCCGACCCAGATCCACCAGATCATCCTCAACCTCTGCACCAACGCCGTCCAGGCCATGCAAAGCGGGACCGGCAAGCTCACCATCACCCTCCAACCACACACCAGCACCGGAGTCACCCTGATGGAAGTCGGCCAGCTCGGTCCTGGCGACTACCTGAGGCTCTCCGTCAGCGACACTGGACACGGCATGGACGATGCCACCAAGCAGCGCATCTTCGCCCCGTTCTTCACGACGAAAAAGGAAGGCGAAGGGACCGGCCTCGGCCTCGCGCTCGTCAAGAGCATCACCACCAGCCTCGGGGGCGCCGTCCATCTGTTCAGCCGCATCAACGAAGGCACGACCTTCGAGGTCTATCTGCCCGCCTGCAGCAAATCAGAGCCGACCTCCGCGTGTGCTACAAAGCCACTCCGCCTCGGTCGGGGCGAGCGCATCGCCGTCGTCGACGACGAATGCTCCATCAGTACCTTCATCGCCGTCCGTCTCGAACAGTTGAAATACCAGCCCACTGTCTTCAACAACCCGCTCCTGGCGTTGGAGGCCATCACGCGGGCCCCGGGCGATTTCGATGTGCTGCTGACCGATCTCGCGATGCCCGAGCTCAACGGGCTCGACCTCATCCGCCGCCTCCGCGCCGCCAGCATCGGCCTCCCCGCCATCATCGCCTCCGGCGGCAGCGCCGAGCTCGACACGCCCGATGCCGCCACGCTCGGCGTCATCCATCACCTGCCAAAACCCTTCACTGGCGAAGACCTCGCCCAGGCGCTCCAGCGCATCTTCGACACCGCACGGCCCTAACCACTCCAGGCGTAAGCGTCGTCCCGGGCACCTCGTAGTTACGGGAAGTCCTTCGTGATAGAGTGGAGCGATGGGAACTATGGTAACTACGGAGTTGGTGCAGGACGGTGCGCGGCGTGATCGGATCGGACGGCGGCATCTGCCGACTGAGCGGCGGCTGGCGTTGCTGGCGCAGTTCCGCGGGAGCGGGCTGACGCGGGAGGCGTTCGCGCGGCAGGAGGGGCTGCGGTACACGACGTTTTGCGGTTGGGTGCAGCGGGCGAGCGAGACGGGCGGACCGAGTGCTGCCCCGATGGCGAGAGTGAAGCCGGCAGAAGTGCCAGCGCCACGGACGCCGCGAATCGCGTTTGCGCAGGTGGCGTTGCCTGCCTCGGCTGCGCCCGGGCTCGAAGTGCGTTTGCCCGATGGCACGACGTTGCGCGGCGGCGACGTTGGGGAACTGGCCGCGTTGGTGCGGGCGTTGCGGAGGTAGCCGATGCTGGCGTTCCCGGCGGCGATCCGCATCTACGTGGCCCTGGAGCCTGTGGACATGCGCAAACAGTACGACGGCCTGTGGGCGGCGGCGCAGCAGCAGTTGGGTGAGGACCCCAAGGGCGGCGCGGTGTTCTGCTTCACCAACCGCGAGCGTACGCGGCTCAAGTTGCTGTATTGGGACGGCACGGGCGTGTGGGTGCTGGCCAAGCGCCTCGAACAGGGCCGTTTCTCGTGGCCGGAGGCGAGCCAGGCGAAGGCCAAACTCGCGCTCGCGCCGGAGGCGCTGGCGCTGCTGGTGGGCGGAGTGGAGCTCAAGCGCGGCTCGCTCAAGCCGTGGTACGAGCGCGACGAAAAATAGTTTCGTCGGTGGGGAACCGATACGCAGCGCGGAGTTCCCACTACGCGCCATGGTCACCCCCACCGACGAGATGCAACGCCTCCGCGAGGAAAACGCGGTGTTGCGCGCCCAGATCGCGTGGCTCAAGCAGCAGCTCTTCGGGCCGGGCAAAAGCGAGACGCTCGACCGCGCGCAGCTGCTCCTGCAACTGGGCGCGCTGGAGAAGCTCGCCGCGGCGCAGCGACCGACTGAGACGATCACCTACGAACGTCCCGCCGGGCCGGCGCCCAAGCGCACGTTGCCCGCGGAAAGCTTCGCCCACCTGCCCGTCAAGGAGACCGTCGAGCTCGTGCCGGAGCCGGTGCGCCAGGAGCCGGAGCTGTACGAGCGCATCGGCGAGGAGCGAACCTTCGAGGTCGACATCGTCCCGCCGCAGCTGTTCAATCGCGAAATCGTGCGGCCGAAGTTCCGGCACCGGCTGGATCGCCACCGCGCGCCTCTGCTCTCGCCCGCGCCCAAGCGGCTCGTTCCGGGCGGGTTCGCCTCCGCGGGTCTGGTCGCCTGGGCGTTGACGGCCAAGTACTGCGACCATCTCCCGCTTTATCGGCAGGAGAAGATGCTGACACGGTGGGGCGCCCCGATCTCGCGCCAGAACCTGTGCGACTGGGGCGGCGCGGCCACGGCCCAGCTCGAGCCGCTGGTCAAAGCGATGAAACGGGAGCTGTTGGCCGGCGGCTACGTGGTCGTCGACGAAACCCCGATCCGTTGCAACGATCCCGACCTGCGCGACGGCAAGACCACGCAGGGCTGGCTGTGGGCGCTCACGCGTCCCGGGGGCGATGTCGTCTTCGACTGGCGCCTGTCCCGCCGACACGCGGAGGCCGAGCGCCTGCTCGGCGATTACCGCGGATTGCTCCAGTCCGACGGCTACGAAGCCTATCCAGCCTTTGCCGCCGCCCATCCCGGCGTCGAGTGGCTGGGCTGCTGGGCGCACGCCCGGCGGTACTTCTTCGAAGCCGCGCGAGAGCGTCCCAAGACCGCCGCGCGCGTGCTGCGGTTGATCGCCCGGCTCTACGAGCTGGAGCACGAATGGGACGAGGCCGGCGTCGGCGCCGAGCGTGCCAAATTGCGCGAGCAACACTTCGCCCAACCGCTCACGCGCCTGCGCCGCCTCGTCACCGCTTTGCAGGCACGCGTGTTGCCCAAATCCGGCCTGGGCCAGGCCTGCGCCTATCTTCTCGGCCACTGGACGCCGCTGACCGCGCACCAGCGCCACAGCCACACCAAGCTCGACACCAACGCCGTCGAGAACGCCATCCGTCCCAGCAAGCTCGGCGCCAAGAACTGGCTCTTCATCGGGCACCCAGACACCGGCAACCGCGCCGCCGTCCTCTACTCGCTGGTCCTCTCTTGCCAGCGCCGCGGCCACAATCCCCACGACTACCTGCGCGACGTCCTCGCCCGCCTGCCAGCCATGACCACCAGCGACGACCTGCGCCCCTTGCTGCCCGCCCACTGGCAACCGCCGGCTACAGCCAGATCGGAGTTACCGTAGCTACGGTAACTCCCGTGCCAACCCGCTACCGCCCCTCCGCTGCTCCGTGCCGTCAAGTGGGCACTCGGGACGACGCTTACCTCCAGGCTTTGCAAGTCCGCAAAAAAGCCCCGTTGTCCACGGGGCTTTTTTGGGGGCAGACGCCGGGTGCGATTACTTGCGCAGGTGCATCGGCACGTAGTCGCGCTTCGTCGCGCCGGTGTAGATCTGGCGCGGGCGGTAGATGCGGCCCTTCGGATTGCTCGCCGTCTCGCGCCAGTTGGCGATCCATCCGGGCATGCGGCCGATGGCAAACATCACGGTGAACATGTTCTCCGGGATGCCGATTGCGCGCATCATGAGGCCCGAGTAGAAATCGACGTTTGGATAGAGTTTGCGCGCCAGGAAATAGTCGTCCTTCAGCGCCGCCTCCTCCAGGCGCATCGCGATATCGAGAAGCGGATCGTCCTTGATCTTCAAGCTGGCGAGCGCGCTGTAGAAGCTGTGCTTGATGATCTTCGCACGCGGATCGTAGTTCTTATACACGCGATGGCCGAAGCCCATCAGACGCTTGTCGGCCAGACCGCACTTGGCCTGCTCGATGAACTTGGTGCCATCGTCGCCCTCGGCGTGGATGCTCTTGAGCATCTCCATCACCGCCGTGTTGGCGCCGCCGTGCAACGGGCCCCACAGGGCACAGACACCGGCCGCCATCGAGGGGAACAGACTCGCGCCGCTGGAAGCCACCATGCGCACCGTCGAGGTACTGCAATTCTGCTCGTGATCAGCGTGCAACAGCAGGAACAGGTTCAACGCCGCGGCCACCTCCGGCAACGCCAGGTAGGGCTGGTACGGCTCCGAAAACATCATGTGCAGGAAGTTTTCGCAGTAAGGCAGATCCCGGCGCGGATAGATGAACGGCAGGCCGCGGCTGGCGCGGTAAGTGTAGGCCGCGATCGTGCGCACCTTCGAGATGATCAGCGCCGCCGTCTCGGCGTAGTTGGCCAGATCGCGCTGGTGATCGTTCCGTGCGAGATGCGGGTAGTAGCAGCCCAGCGAATTGAGCATCGCCGACAGAATTGCCATCGGGTGCGCGTCGGCCGGGAAGCTCTCGAACATGTGCTCCATGCTCGAATGGATGGCCGCGTTCTCAGTCAGATTGATCGAGAAATTCTTCCGCTGCTCCGGCGTCGGCAGCTCGCCGTGGAGGATCAGATACGCCGTCTCGGCAAAGGTGGAATGCTCGGCCAACTGCTCGATGGGATACCCGCGATAACGCAGGATGCCGGTGTCGCCATCAATGTACGTGATCGAGCTCTGGCAGGAACCGGTGTTGCCATAACCGTCGTCGAACGTGATACATCCGCTGTCCGTACGAAGATTGCGAACGTCGATCGCCTTTTCGTTTTCGGAGCCGATGACTACCGGAAGTGTGACGTCTTTTCCGTCAACGCGAAGTAACGCTGTGTGGGCCATGTCTGGACGAAAACACAAAATAACGCGCAGGCAAAGCACGGCGTCGGAAAATCGACGCCATTAATCGGAATCGCTAACCGACGCTCAGACCGATGCCGCCAGCCGGACGAAATTGCGGTAGAGCTGGAGGCCCTTCGCCTGGCTCTTCTCAGGGTGGAACTGCGTGGCGAAAACACGCCCGCGGCCGATGGCGGCCGTAAATGCCCCGCCGTAGTCGCACTCGGCCAGCACCAGCGAGCGATCCCGCGGCACGCAGTGGTAGCTATGGACGAAATAGAACGACTCCCCCTCGTCGCGCAGACCGGTCTGGAGCTGCGTGCCCTGTTGCACGAACTTCACGGTGTTCCAGCCCATGTGGGGAATCTTGTACTCCGGCGGACGCTGGAAGCGGACGACCGATCCGGGAAAAATCCCGAGGCCGGCCACGTCACCCTCCTCCGAGTGTTCAAAGAGCGCCTGCATGCCGAGGCAGATCCCGAGAAAAGGCCGGTCCGCCGCGATCCACTCGCGCACCGAGCCTTCGAGCCCCGAGGCGCGCAGCGCGGCGACACAGTCGCGCAGCGCGCCGACGCCGGGCAGAATCAATCCGGCCGGGCGTGCGGCAACCAGCTCCGCCGGCGTTTGCACGATGCGCACCGCACCGCCCGCAGCCTCGACGGCCTTGGTCACGCTGCGCAGGTTGCAAATGCCATTGTCGATGACGGCGACGGAAGGTGCGGACTGAGTCATAAGTCGGAAAAGGAGCGCAAGGGGCGCGCCCTTGGCCAGCGTTTTGTGCGCGAGGCCTACGCACGGCCCGTGCCGGCGGGCACGAGCGCAACGCGTTTAGAGCTTCCCCTTAGTCGAGGGAAGCTGGTCGGCGGCACGGGCGTCCACCTGGGTGGCGGCGTCGAGCGCGCGGGCGAGGGCCTTGAAAATCGCCTCGGCGACGTGATGCGGCTCCTCGCCGTACTCGAGCTTCACGTGGAGATTGCACGCGAGGGCATTGCTAAACGCCCGGCTAAACTCCTTCACGAGGACGAGATTGAAATCACGCACGAACATGACCGGCGCGGCCACGTCGTACACGAGACAGGCGCGGCCGCTCAGATCGACGACCACGCGAGCCAGCGCTTCGTCCATCGGCAGGAGGAAGAAGCCGTAGCGGCGGATGCCGGTCTTGGCGCCGAGCGCCTGCTTGAACGCCTCGCCGAGCACGAGCCCGACATCCTCGACCGTGTGGTGATAATCGACGGCGACATCGCCCTTCGCGGCGATTTCCAGATCAAACAGGCCATGCTTCGCAAACAGCGTGAGCATGTGATCGAAAAACGGGATGCCCGTATCGATCTTGGCTGTGCCACGGCCATCGACCGCCAGCGTCAACCGGATGTCGGTCTCGGCGGTCGTGCGCGTGATGGTTGCTATGCGAGGGGAGCTGCCTTGAGCCATGAGTCGATCTTTTGGTTGAGGGCCTGCATTTCGTCGTCGGTGCCGACGCTGATGCGCAGGAAAGAGGCGGTCAAGGCATGGCTGGCGAAGTAGCGCACCAGCACCTTGTTCGCATAGAGGAAATCGTAGAGCGAGCGAGCGACGGCCGGACCGAACTCGCCGCGGGCGTTGCGCGGCTCCGTGAAGATGAAGTTGGACTGCGACGGGTACGTGAACCAGCCACGCTCGTTGGCAAAGCCGCGCACGCAGCGATCACGCGTCGCCTTGATGCGCCCGACGACGTCCATGTAGTACGCGTTATCCTGCAAGGCTGCCGCCGCCGCCACCTGCGAGAGGCGGTTGACGTTGTAGCTGTCGCGCACGCGGTCGAGCACGTCGATGATCTCGGGATGCCCGAGCGCATACCCTACGCGCAGGCCGGCCAGCGCGTAGGCTTTCGAGAGCGTACGCACCACCACCAACCGCGGGTATTTCGCGATCAGCTCGACGGCGTTTTCCTTGGCAAAAAGCGCGTACGCCTCGTCCACCACGAGGAGGCCCTGGAAGGTTTTCAGGACCTGCTCGATCTCGACGTTGCTGAAACCGACGCCGGTCGGCGCGTTGGGCGACGTGAGGAAAAAGGCCTTGGCCTTCGACGCGGCGATGCGCTCCAGCGGCAGACGCATCGAGCGGTCAAACTCGATCACGGTGCTCTCGCCGTCCTGGATCTCGACGAGCACGGGATAGAGCGAGTAGCTCGGCATCGTGAAACCGAGCTGCGCCTCGCGCGTGCAAAAGGCGCGCACGAGCAGATTGAGGATGTCGTCGGAGCCGTTGCCGATGCAGACATTGGTCTCCTGCAAGCCATGGAGTTTGGCCACCACGGCGCGCAGCGGCGCACTCGTCGGATTAGGATACAGGCGCAGGGAGGCTCCATCGTGGCCGATCTCGCGCACCAGCGCCTCGCCCACCTTGGGGCTCGGCGGATACGGGCACTCGTTGGTGTTGAGCTTCACCCAGCCCACGTCGTTGGGCTGCAGGCCCGGCGTGTACGCGTGCAATTTCGAGACATGTGGCAGAGCCAGAGAGATGAGATCGGACATAACGACTTCGCGGATAATCAACGGCACCTTGCGGCACCAGCGTGGCGGTGGCCGGGCTTACTTGGCCCGGATTTCCGCCGAGCGACCGTGCGCATCAAGCTGTTCCATCTGGGCAAACGCGGAAACGACCGGCGCCGCCTTTTTGACGCTCGTCTTGTCGTAGCGAATCACGCTGGTGCGTCGCATAAAGTCGGCGACGCGCAGGCCGCTGAAGAAACGCCCCGCGCGGCCCGTGGGCAGCACATGGCTGGGGCCGGCGATGAAGTCGCCCAGCGACGTCGGCGTATAGTTGCCGACCATGATGGCGCCGGCAGTCGTGATGTCGCGCAGCAGACCTTTCACAGACGACTCCTTGACGAGCAGCTCCAGATGCTCCGGTGCCACGTAATTGGCAACCTCGACGGCCTGCTTGAGCGAGGAGACCTCGATCGACAAAAAGCCGTGCTGCAGGACGTGTTTCAACTGCTCCGAGCGCTTGAGCGTCTTCAACTGCGACTGCACTTCGCGGTGGATCGCCGCGATCACATCGGCAGAGGTGCCGACCAGATAAATCTTCTCCTTGCCGGAGCCGTGCTCGGCCTGGGCGAGCAGATCGGCCGCCGCAAAGTCGGCACGAGCGGTGTCGTCGGCCAGGATGAGGACTTCGCTCGGGCCAGGCAGGCCGGCCACGCCGACCGTGCCGAAGACCTGCCGCATCGCCTCGCACACGTAGGCGTTGCTCGGGCCGGCAATCTTATCGACGGCGGGGATGGAAGTCGTGCCGTAGGCCATGGCGCCGACGCCATAGACGCCGCCCACGCGATAAACCTCGGTGGCGCCGCAAAGGTGAAATGTGCCCATGAGCACGTCGGCCACGCGACCGTTGGCATCGCAGGGCGTAAACACGGCGATCTCGGGCACGCCCGCGATCTTGGCGAGCGTGATGGTCATGATCGCGGTCGAGGCCAGCGGCACCTGCCCGCGCGGGACATTGATGCCGACGCGGCGCAGCGGATGGTGCATCTCGCCGACCTGGGCGCCGTGCGGGTTCTTACCCGTCCAGTCCTTGGGCAGGCCCTTTTTATTGAAGGAAAGGACGCTCTCGTGCGCCGCGAGGATGGCCTTCTTGTCAGCCGGCGCGAGACGCTTGGCGGCGGCGGCGAGCTCCTCGGGCTTCACGACAAAGTTGCGCGGGGCGAGTTTGGCACCGTCGAATTTGGCCGCGTAGTAGGTGATGGCCGCGTCGCCACGCTCTCGCACATCCGCGAGGATGGCGGCGACCGAATCGGTCATCTCCTTCGAGGAGGCTGCCGTGCGGCAGAAGGCCGCGAGTTCGTCGGTGAAGTTTTTGGAGGAAGCACTGATGATACGCATACGCGGGCTTAGGAAAATAGAGGGCGGCGGGTCGCCGGAGATGGTTAGCGGAACAATGCCGGAGGCATCGTGAAGGCGGAAGCCTCGACCGGCTCGTTAACGGTAATTTTGTTGAAAAGAATCGTGATCACACGCGGCGAGCCGTCGGGCTTTTTGCTGTGCCGGACGATGCGCTTGGGGAAACGGACTCCGCCGGCGACGATCTCGCCTTCCTCGGTGATCCAGTCGCCCGTCTCCGTCTCGGATTGGACGAGCCGCCCGGTGGTGGTGTCGATGTAGCGGATGAACACGACGCTGGGCGTATAGCGGAAGGCCAGCTTGCGACAGGTCGCACCACGGACCGACACCTCGCCGAAATCCTCGATGGTGCCGCCCTGGTGCGAAGGCCCGGTATAAAACCAGAGATTCTCGGCGGTGTTGGCGCGCAACGAGCGCAGTTGGTCGATCGTGAGCAGCGTGAGCTTTTGTTTGTCGGGCTCCTGCGCCGACTGCGTACGATGCCAGCCCTCGTAATCGTTGAGGGCTGTCGTCTCGACCGTCGTCTCGCTCTTCACGACAATCCGCTGCTGGCAGGGCTTCTGAAACAGGATTTCGATGGGCACCTCGGCGGCGCCCTCCTCGGGAATCAAAACGCCCTCGTAGCGGATCGACTGGACCGCCACCAGCGACGCCTCAGCGCCAAGATAATTTCTGGCCAGCGCGATGACCGGGAGCTCCGCCGCAGCAGCCCAAGAAGCCGCCCCGATAAACAGCAGGGCAGCAAGGATGCGGCGGTACATTTTCATGCGCGAGAAGAGAGCAATGGTTAGCGACAACCAGCCCCTGCCCGCAACGCTATTTCCGCGCGGAGATGCATGCGTTGGCAGAGGCGCTCCGCCGACCGGGAATCACTCCCACTCGATGGTTGCCGGCGGCTTGGAGCTGATGTCGAGCACCACGCGGGAGACTCCGCGCACCTCGTTGGTGATCCGGCTGGAAATCTTTTGCAGCAGATCGTAGGGCAGGCGCGTCCAATCGGCCGTCATCGCATCGATGCTCTCCACGACGCGCACCGCGATCACGTAGGAATAGTTGCGCTCGTCACCCACGACGCCGACCGATTTGACCGGGAGGAACACGCAGAAGGACTGCCAGACTTTCCAGTACCAGCCGCTCTCCATCATCTCCTCTTGGAGGATGGCGTCGGCATTGCGGAGGATTTCGAGCTGGTCCGCGGAAATGGCACCGAGCACGCGCACACCCAGGCCAGGGCCGGGGAACGGCTGGCGCCAGACGACCTCGCGGGGCAATCCCAGCGCGGAGCCGACCTGCCGCACCTCGTCCTTGAACAACTCGCGCAGCGGTTCGAGCAGCTTGAGCTTCATGCGCTCGGGCAGGCCACCGACATTGTGGTGCGACTTAATCAGCGCCGCTGGGTTGTTGCCGATCGCCACGCTCTCGATCACGTCCGGATAGAGCGTGCCCTGAGCGAGGAACTCGGCCTTGCCGATGCTCTTCAGCGACTTTTCGAAAACCTCGACGAACGTGCGCCCGATGATCTTGCGCTTCTGCTCCGGATCGCTGACGCCCTTGAGTTTCTTGAGGAATAGCTTGCCGGAATCGGCCACACGCAGATCGATGTGGAAGTGTTTCTGGTAAAGGTCGATCACCGCCTCGCGCTCGCCTTTGCGGAGCAGACCGTTGTCCACAAAAACGCAGGTCAACTGCTTGCCGATGGCCTTGTGGATCAACGCGGCAGCGACCGACGAGTCGACGCCACCGGACAGCCCCAAGATGACACGCGATTTGCCGACCTTGGCCCGGATCTCCTTCACGGCATGCGCGATGAAATCCTTGGTGGTCCACTCCTGCTTGGCGCCGCACACTCCGACGAGGAAATTGCGGATCACATCCACACCGTGCTCCGAATGGAACACTTCGGGGTGGAACTGGATGCCGTAGAAGTTGCGCTTGATGTCCTCGATCGCCGCAAACGGCGAGTTCTCCGTCGTGCCGATGGCCTTGAAGCCAGGAGGCAGCTCGATGACCTTGTCGCCGTGGGAATTCCAGACGCGAAGCTTCTTCGGCAACCCGGCAAAAAGCCGGCCCGGCTTCTTGATCGTCAGGGTGCCATGGCCGTACTCGCGATGGTCGCTCTTGGCGGCTTTACCGCCGAGCAGGTGGCCGAAAAGTTGGATGCCGTAGCAAATGCCGAGCACCGGCACGCCCAGCTCGAAAATCCCGCGGTCCGGAATCGGCGCCTTCTTCGAGAAGACCGAGCTCGGGCCACCGGAGAGGATGATGCCCACCACGCCATCGGCCTGCAGCTGCTCGGGCTTCGTCGTGTAGTGGTAGATCTTCGAGTACACCTGGCATTCGCGAATACGACGCGCGATAACTTGCGTGTACTGGGAACCGAAATCGAGGACGGCGATGGTCTGTGGCATGGAGGAAAAAGTTAAACTCAAAGGAAACTAAGGGCGGCTTCCAGCCTGCATTTTGGGATTCGTCGTTTTCCGAACAGTCCCGGATGCAGCGGGGCTAAAACTTGAGGCGGGGATTCTCGTGGCCGCAGTGCGGGCAGCATCCGCATTCCACGCGGCCTGTGATCGCGTAGATGTGATCGCAGCGCACGCAGTGAAACGTGGTCTTGCGGCGCTCCCCTTCGAAACGACGGTGGTCGCGGCGGTCGTACGCGAGCCATAGGCCGAGGAAAAACAACCCGACCAATGCGCAGTAAATGACAACGCCCGTGTCAAAGTCCACCATCTGGGAGGAGAGAGTCTTGAGAAGGGATGTTTGAAACAAAAACGCGCCGAAGGCGGGCTTCGGCGCGTTGAGAGTGAGCGAGGGAGACCCCGAGCTTAGCTCTGGGCTTCGGCAGGCGCCGCTTCCGCAGCCGGAGCCGCTTCAGCCGCCTTGCGACCCTTGGCCTTCTTGTAGCCCGGATCGTCGGCCTTCACGAGCTCGATGAGCGCCATGGGAGCGGCGTCGCCATCGCGGCGGGTGGAGAGCTTATAGATGCGGGTGTAGCCGCCGGCACGGTTGGCGAACTCCTTGTACTTTTCGTTGAAAAGAAGGGCGATCGCTTCCTCGTTGCGGACCTTGGCCAGCGCGAGGCGGCGGAGGTGCACGGAATCTTTTTTCTCCGTAGCCGCAGCGGCCTGCTTGGCCTTGGTGATGATTTTCTCGACGAAGGGGCGGAGGGCCTTGGCCTTGGTGAGAGTGGTCTGGATTCGGCCGTGCGTGATGAGGCCGGTGGCGAGATTGGACAGCAACGCTTCGCGGTGCTCACGGCTCACGCCCAGAGACGAACGGTGTTTTTGATGACGCATGTTTAAAGTGGTAAAATTCAGGGTGCAACCGGTGCGAGGCCTGCGGATTGCGGGCGGCTCGCACCGATGTCACACAGAAGGGGTTTAGGCTTCTTTTTTGTTTTCGAGGAGGCGCTCGTCGAACTTCATGCCCAGCGAGAGGCCGAGAGCTTCGAGCTTTTCCTTGATTTCGTTGAGCGACTTCTTGCCGAAGTTGCGGTACTTGAGCATCTCCTGCTCGGTCTTCATCGCCAGCTCGCCGACGGTCGTGATGTTGGCGTTGTTCAAGCAGTTGGCCGCACGGACCGAGAGCTCGATCTCGTTGACCGACATGTTGAGCAGCTTGCGGAGCTTGTTCTCCTCTTCGGAGACGGCGCTCTGCTGATTCTCAAACTCAAACTGCTCGCCGCTGACGCGATCGAACACATCGAGGTGGTACTTGAGGATCGAGGACGATTGCTTGAGGGCTTCGTCCGGCGTGATGCGACCGTCCGTCCAGATCTCGAGAATGAGCTTGTCGTAATCGGTGATCTGGCCGACGCGCGTGTTTTCCACGGCGTACTTCACGAGGGTCACCGGGGAGAAGAGCGAATCGATGGAGATCACGCCGATGGCCTGATCTTCCTTCTTGTTCGTCTCGCCGGAGTAGTAACCACGGCCGGTCTTGATCTCGATCTCGGCGTCGAAGGAGCGCTTCGTGTCGAGGGTGCAGATGACCTGATCGGGATTGACGACCGTGATCGCAGGGTCGGGCTGGATATCCGCGGCCGTCACCGGGCCTTGGCGGCCGCTGACGTTGATGCGCAGATTGATCGGCTCGCGCTTTTGGGAGATGAGGAGGACTTTCTTGAGGTTGAGGACGATGTCGGTGACATCTTCCACGATACCTTCGATGCTCTGGAACTCGTGCTGCACGCCCTCGATCTTGATCGAGGAAATCGCAGCGCCCTCGATGGAGCTCAGGAGCACGCGACGAAGGGAATTGCCGATGGTGTGGCCATAGCCGGCCTCGAAAGGCTCGGCGATGAACTTTGCGTAGGTCGGCGTAGCGCCTTCCTCGACCTTGGTGAGTTTATTGGGCAGTTCGAACTTACCGAGACGTTTGGGCATGGCAGAGTGTGGATTGGGTTGCTCGAACAAAAACGAGGATTAGAAGCGCGAGTAGAACTCGACGATCAACTGTTCGTTGACGCCTGGCTCCATCTCATCGCGCGTCGGGAGGCGATTGACAACACCTTTGAATTGGTCGGCTTGCATAGCGAGCCAACCCGGGACGTTGCGAATGCGGTTCTCCTCAAGATTGCGGGTCGCAAGCTGGCGGGAGGCCGGAGTGTTTTTCACTTCGATCTGGTCACCAGCTTTGACGGTGTAGCTGGCGATATCCACCTTCTTGCCGTTCACACGGATGTGCCCGTGGTTGACAAACTGGCGGGCAGCCGCGCGGCTCTTGGCGAGACCGAGCAAGTAGACCACGCTGTCGAGGCGGGTTTCGAGCAGTTGGAGGAAGCGCTCGCCGGTGACGCCGCGCTCACGCTTGGCGATGGCAAACACACGACGGAACTGGCGCTCCAGCAAGCCGTAGATGTAGCGGAGCTTCTGCTTCTCAGCGAGGCCGGTGCCGTATTCCGACATCTTGCGACGCGACTTCGGGCCATGTTGCCCCGGGGGATAGCTGCGGCGTTCGAACGCCTTGGCGGAACCGAGAATTTGCTGGCCGAACCGACGGCTGATTCGGGTAGTAGGTCCTTTATAACGAGCCATTTTGGTAAATTGTCAGAGGACGATAACGTTAGTATAGAGAGCGGCGCGAATTAGACGCGGCGGCGCTTGGGCGGACGGCAGCCGTTGTGCGGCACCGGGGTGACATCGATGATCGAGAGGATCTCCAGGCCGATGGCTTGGAGGCCACGAACGGCGCTGTCGCGGCCGAGGCCGGGACCGGAGATGCGGATAACAACATCCTTGAGGCCGTGAGCCATGGCGTTGCGGGCAGCGTCCTGCGCGACGACTTGCGCCGCATAGGCCGTGGACTTGCGGGAGCCACGGAAGCCGCACTTGCCGGCGCTCGACCACGAGATCACCTGACCGCGCTGGTCGGTGATCGAGACGATCGTGTTGTTGAAAGAAGCGAGCACGGTGGCGACGCCAGACGTGATGTTCTTTGAACCTTTGGCCTTGCGGATCTTGATCTCGCCGAGCTCTTCCTTGAGGAGCTCTTCAGCCGTGGGTTGGCGGGCAACACCACCGACGAGCTCGACCGGCTTGGCGGCAGGAGCAGCACCTTCAGCAGGAGCAGCCTCTTCAGCAGCGGGCTTAGCGGCCTTGGGGGCCTTTTCCTTGACCGGCTTTTCAGCGGCAGGAGCGTTGGTCTCGGCGCCAGCAGCGACCGGAGCAGCTTCCTTCT
>Ga0209718_1001650_pt1 | contig 24458 bp, 17 predicted proteins | sample AD_JPNAS1_MetaG_FD_184420 | JGI IMG/M metagenome (GOLD analysis project Ga0209718, IMG submission 184420) | Active sludge microbial communities of municipal wastewater-treating anaerobic digesters from Japan - AD_JPNAS1_MetaG (SPAdes) (version 2) | ecosystem: Engineered > Bioreactor > Anaerobic... | reverse complement strand
CGCCTGCACTGTGTATCCCTCTTCATTGATGGAGTAGATGGCCACCCCCATAGTGCGCGTGAAAGGTCCGTATAGCAGTAGCGAGGTCGTAAGTTCCCTCATGGCCGGCAGGAATATGAGGAAGAAACCCGCGACCATTCCCGGCCTTATCAGGGGCAGTGTCACATCTAGAAGCGATTCGAAGTGGCTCGCGCCGCATGTGCGCGACGCTTCTTCCAGCGAATCGTGCACCTGTTCCAGCGACGCAGAGGCCGACTTCATAGAAAACGCCATGTAGCGTGCGATATACGCAATCAGGATGATCCAGATCGTGTTGTATAGGTTCAGGTAGAACGCCCCGCTCCACGTCAAGATGACGCCCACCGCCAACACAATTCCCGGTATGGAGTATGGCAGTATGCCAAGGACCTCGAGTACTCCCTTGCCCCGCGGCTGTATCTTGACGATTACGTAGGCGATCATGGTTCCCACCAGCATCGTTATGACGGCCGACGTTATGGACAGGAAGAAGCTGTTCCGTATGGAGTCGCGCGCCATCTTCGACTCGAACAACACATACTTGAAGTTGTTCAGAGTCATGTTGGCGAGCTTCATGGGCACACCGTAAGCCTTGAGGAAACCGACGCCGAAGATGGTGCATAAGGGCAGGATCACGGTGATGACCAGGAACACGAAGCAGACCAAGAGCAACGGGACCTTCCATCCACGCAGCTTGATCAGCATGGGCCTCATGCTCTTGCCCCTGATTATGTCGTAACGCCCGGCCCGCAGCACCCGGCGCTGCAATGCCAGCGCCAACACGACCACTGCCACCAGCAGTATCGACAGAGACGCTCCGCGCCTGATTCCTTCGAAGCTTCCCGACGCCCGGTAGATCAGCTCGTAGATCTTGGTCGGCAGTGTGAAGATGCCGTTGGAGAATCCCAAGATCGCGGGAACCCCGAAATGCGACAGCGACGAGATGAGGATCAGCATCGCGCCTGCCGCGATCGCCGGAACCACCAATGGCATGGTGATCCTGCGTATCACCGTCATCTGGTTGGCGCCGGCGATCCTAGCCGACTCTTCCAAAGTGGGATCCATCCGCTCCAGCGCCCCCGACACCTGGATGAACACGAACGGGAAGTAGTAGCACAACTCTACAAAGACTATTCCGGCCAATGTATTGATGTTGAACAGAGGGGTACGCCCGCCCGTTAGCGCCATGAACATCTTGTTTATGTATCCCGAGCGCGGCGCTAGGAGCAACCCCCAAGCCATCGCCCCGATGAAAGGCGGGAACATGTACGGAATCACGAAGAGAGACTTCATGAGCCCCTTGAGCGGAATGTCGCTTCGGCCGATCAGCCAGGCGAAGAAGAGGCCGACAACAGTGCCCAAAGTGGTGACGAAGAAGGATATCTTCACCGTGTTCCACATTGCCGCCAGATTATCGGGATCGGTGAGCATCGAAGCAAAGAGGCTCCAGTCGAACGACCATTTGTAGAAGAAGACGTTGTACACGATCATTGCCACTGGCAGGACCACTGTAATGATCAGTATTACGGTGGAGATGACAAGCAGCAGCTGGCCGGTGTTGAACCTTGAGCCTTCCATGCGCCTGAGCTCGCTACCTCTAAGAGACTGACCAGCTCTCACTATGACACCTCCTCCATGTCGCGGTAGTAGCGGATGTTCTCGATGCCAAGCGAACAGACCTGCCCTTCGCGGACTACTCCTTGCTTGAAGGCCTCGAAGGAGTCTTGCTGCACGCGGATCTCACTATCCCCCACTTGCACACGATACTCGTAGATGTTACCCAAGTAGATCACGCGCGTGACCAAGCCCTCGAGCGCCCCGCCGGCGCCGGGGCCCGTTCCCGCCTGCGCTCCCCCATCAGCCGCCCCCCTGGAAAGCGTGATGTCCATAGGGCGACAGGCAGCGTAGAAGGGCCCATCGCCCATGCCCGAAGGTATAGGGTATGGAAATGGGATGCTCTTCGCGCCGCTTCGCACGCGCATTTCGCCATCGACGATCTCCACTGGGATGAAGTTGGACAGGCCGAGGAACCGGTACACGAAGCTGTCCTGCGGGTTCCTGCACAGCTCCTCGGGCGCCCCCAACTGCCTTATTGACCCGGTCTTGTCCATGAGGGCGATTCGGTCGGATATGACGAGGGCGATGTCCTGATCGTGCGTGACGTATATGACGGTAATGCCTGTCTCATTCTGCAACCGTTTGATCTCGAACCTCATCTCCTCTCGGAGATTGGCGTCGAGGTTAGTCAGAGGCTCATCCAAGAGCACTACGTCCTGCGATGCCACCAGCGCTCTGGCGAGCGCCACACGCTGCTGCTGACCGCCGGAGAGCTGAAACGGCATACGTGCGGCGTAGTCCCCCATTCTTACCTGCCTGAGAACATCGTCTACCTGCTCCTTAGCTTCCTTCCTGGGCACCTTCCGCTTCTTCAGAGGATACAGCACGTTCGCCTCGACCGTCATATGCGGCCACACAGCGTAGTCCTGAAACACCACGCCCACGTTCCGCTTCTCCGGCGGGATGAAGATCCTCCTGTCTTTGCTGGCAACGACCCTGCTGCCGATGGTGACCTCACCGCCGGCCAGCTTGGCAAGGCCTGCGATGGCCCGAAGCACGGTGGTCTTGCCGCATGGCGACGGGCCCAGCAGCGTAAGGCATTCTCCATCCCGCACGTGAAGCGAGAAGTCCCCGATCGCGGTCTTTTCGCCGTATTGCACTGTTATCCGGTCCAACCTGACTTCAGCCATGGGAAACCTCCCTCGCCGGTGATCGAAGCCGACACTACTTCTTCCGCATGATCTCGACGAACTTGTCCAGCATGTCGTCTTTCTCTGCAACCAGCTTGTAGTCGTCAACAGGCAGAGCATTGGCAAGCAGCTTGCCCAGGTCGACATCTGGCAGCTTTATCTCTGTGCGGATGGGGATGGTGTTGGCCTCGACTAGGACCTTCTGCCCGTCCAGGGAGAGGATATAGTCATACAGAATCTTCGCTGCTTCGAGGTTCTTCGTGCCCTTGACTATTGCTATGGGGCTTGCGACTATGGAGGCGCCGCCGGCGGGATACACAAAACCCACTGGAGAGCCTTGACCCATCTGGTCCTTGGCGATGTAGTCGACGGCGATGCTCATGTCCCATTCGCCCGAACCGACTTTGGTCACTGAATCGCTGGAACCCTGCACCAGCTTGATGTCATTGGCCTTTAGCGCCTTCAGGAAGTCGTAACCGTACTTGGGACTTTGCACGAAGGCCGCAACGGTGTAGAGCGTGGTGCCGGAAAAGGCAGGGTCAGTCATCCCCAGGAACCCTTTGAACTTGGGGTTAAGCAGATCGCTCCAGTCCTTGGGAATATCCTTCCCCTTGACGTTGTTGGTGTTGTAGGCGATGCCCAGTCCGACTATTCTCGCCCCGCAGTAGTAGCCGTCCTTGTCCTTGTAGATAGCGTTGATGGTCTTGGCTTCCGGAGACACATACTTCTCCAACAGGCCCTGCTGCTTGAACTCGACGTAGTTCGTGGGCTCGCCCACCCAGATCATGTCGGCCGCTATCCCGCCCGCCTGCTGTTCCGCGGCAAGCTTGGTCAGCACCTTGCCGGTGCCGGCTGTGTAGTAGTCGAACACGATGTCGGGGTATTTCTTGGAGAAGGCCTTCTGCAACGCTGAGAGTTGAGAATCCTTCATGGATGAGTACAGCATCACTTTCATCTTCGGGGCCCCCACGGTGATGGCCGATGCCAACAGAACACTGAGCACACACAGAACTAGTAGCGCTCTCTTCATAAGTATCACCCTTTCACCTTAGTTGGGATATTCGCCACCTAGGCTACATGATAGGCCGCCGAGAAAGCCGCGTCACCGTACCGCGGTACCCCATTCGCTGCTAGATGCGCGAATAGTACCACGGTACTATGGGGCGGTGAACCGTGGTGAGCCGTCACGGCCAGGCGCCCCACAGCTCGCCGAAGAGGATACGGCCGAAGACTGTTGTATATTACTTGGGTAGGCACGGTGGTATGCCGCCCGACGGTTCGTGAGGGAGGGATCATCCATGAGACGACAGCCAGCAGTCAGAGCAGCGCTACTGGCGCTGTCGCTGTTGGCGGTTGGGACGGCGCCCTGGGCCGACGCGACGCCAAGACACGGGCTAATGGTGTATACATCGACGAAGGACGTTATCATCGGGCAGATAAGGGATGCCTTCATGCGCAAGTATCCCGAGATTCAGCTCGACTACTACTCAGCCGGCGCGGGCAAGATCATGGCCAAGCTCGCCATCGAACGCCATGCCGGAAGGATAATGGCCGATGTGCTGTGGACAAGCGAGGTGCCGGACTTCTACCAGCTCAAAGCAGAAGGCCTGCTCGAGAAATACATGTCTCCGGAGGCGTCGGCCGTGATCAGCCCTGTGTCCGACCCCGACGGCTACTTCACCGCCGCTCGCCTCAGCACCATCGGCATCTGTTACGATATCACCCGGATAAACAACCCTCCGAGGACCTGGGAGGACCTAGTGAGGCCCGAGTTTCGGGACGCCTTCGGTATCGCCGATCCGGCGATATCCGGAACTTCGATGTTGAGTGTGTCCATGATCGTGAAGAACCTGGGGTGGGATTACATAAGGAAGCTCAGGGCTAACGGAGCCAAGATGGGACAGGGCGCCACACAAGTCGTAGACGACACGGCCGTGGGCGATCTCGCAGCCTGCCTGGCGGTGGATTACATCGCCATCAACAAGATCCTGGACGGAGCGCCCCTGGGCTTTGTGTACCTCGACAAGATAATGGTGATCCCGAGCCCTGTTGCGATTCTGAAAGGGACGCCCAACTCGAAGGCTGCCAAGGCCTTCGTGGACTTCCTTCTGTCAAGAGAGGGCCAGACCATCGTGGCGGGCGGCTATACCCTTCCAAGTCGCCGGGATGTGCCCGTGGCCCGCGGAGTGGGCCTGATACCCGCCGAGGAGGCAGTGAAAAGAGCAATGTCCCTCGACTACATCAAGCTGAGATCGGAGAAGGAAGAGATAATCGACAGATTCACCGCAATCATGACCGGCAGGTGACGTGTCACTTGTCAGATGGCAATCGGCAGTCGAAGTCGCGATAGTCGCGAAGATTCAGGCCTGCATCCACCGCCAGCAAGGACGCCTGCACCCTATCACGCGCGCATAGCTTGCTGTAGATACAGCTCACGTAGTTCTTGACCGTCTGTTGGGCTATGTAGGTCTTCTGCGCGATCTCGCGGTTGGAATACCCCTGCGACATCAGGATCAGGACCTGTATCTCTTTGTCGGTCAGCTGGCCGAGCCAATCGGGATCAGACCTTTCAGGCTGAACCCAGCCAGCCTCCGCGGCCCTCCGCGCGCTCTGAAGCCCCTCGTCGCCGCAAGCGGCGATGTGCCCGGGAGAATGAGTGTGCGCAATGCGCCGGCTGCGCGGACCGGGCGAAAGGAAGAGAAAGACGGCGGTAGCTGCCAACGCACCGGCGATCAGCCCTCCGACCAGGGGAATAGACAACCCCGCCGCGGACGCAGAGCGGCTCGACTCTTCCCCGTACAGGCCAGCCAGCGAGACGGGCACGAACGCACGCCAGCCCGTATCGGAGATGGGCCTGAAGGTCACCAGCACGTCCTCGCCTCGTAGGTTTCCCGTAAAGCGTCCCTCCCCATGACCAACGGGCGGGTTTGGATACAGTTCGCGCAGAAGAGAAGGCTCCTCGTCACGCGATGACCCAGCTGCATTGGGCCCGGAGATGATGCATCCTTCACGATCCACTATGACCGTGTAGTTGGCCTTCACTGTGCCCACCGAGAAGTAGAAGTGATCATGCAGATAGTCGTTGACCACCCGGGCGAGTTCGTCGGCGTCAATCATGATAGCCACAACGCCCATCGGTTTCTGCGCAAACAGGTGCTTTATTCGCCTGCCCACGATCACGCAGTTCATCCCCGCGCGGGCGCAGTCCTCCCCGAATGCCCACACTGCCTTGCCATCGGCGCGCATTATCTCTTCGTAGATCCTGGAGTTGCGGAAAGCCTTGATGTAGGACGCAGGAAGCGACTCGCGCATGGTCAACGCCTTACGATTCCTGTTGGACTCGTCAACGAACACCGCATCGTACACGCCGCGTCGGCTGAATGTATATCCTTCTAGGAAATTCGAGAAGGCCTGGTTGTACGGGGCGACTTCGTAAGTGTCTGTGGCTGAGACGTATTCGAGGAGCAGACGGTTGAGGTCCTGATTGGCCACAAACTGAAAGGTTGCGTCCTCGTAGTCTTTGAGAAAGTCAGCAAGACTGGCGGCAGCCTGATCTATCACTAAAGTGCAGTAGTCGGTCTCCATATCACCTGCCCAGCTTGAGGCGCGTGTGTGCCTCAAGACGGCCGAACCGAGAATAACCGCAATCAGCAATAGGGCAACAGCCACTAGTCGGCGTCGATCAACCGTGGCAACGACCCGACTGAGCATAGCTGAGAAAGGCGTCACCCCATCTGCAGACACTCCCCTGGGTTCTCTCCGAACTCTGTATTCCATACATGAACTCTCGTTTCCTTCTCGGTCAGACAGCCGGGTGCGCGCGCAAGCTACTGTGCGGAACTCTCCGCGCCGCTCAGCGCAGGAGGATTCGCGCCGGGCGATGATGAACTCCGCTGTAGATTCATGCGGAGGTGTGATCGATATGAGTGGAGACGGTGAGCAGCGATACGATGCGCCGCCGTGCATCCCCGGTCGAGTCTTCGTGGTTCGCGGCGATATCACAGAGCAGCATGTTGACGCAATAGTCAACGCCGCCAACACTACCTTGCTTGGCGGAGGCGGAGTGGACGGAGCGATACACCGGGCGGCCGGCCCTGACCTACTTTCCGAATGCCGGGCAATCGGAGGCTGCAGAACCGGCAGTGCTGTCATTACCCGAGGATACCGGCTGCCCGCCAGGTACATCATACACACGGTCGGCCCGATCTGGCAGGGCGGCAATGCAGGCGAAGCGGAGCTACTGGCCGACTGCTACATCAACTCCCTCAAGCTTGCCGCAGAGCACAGTGTTCGCACGCTGGCATTTCCGTCCATCAGCACTGGGGCGTACGGTTATCCCGTATCGCAGGCCGCTCAGATCGCCGTCAGAGCAGTGACCGACTATCTGCAGACCGATCCATCCATCGACGAAGTGAGATTCGTGTGCTTCGATCAGCGTACATTTGACGCGTATGAGCGGGCGTTGGCGACTGCATGTCCTTCATAGGCCCTAACGGGATTCCGAGGAATCCTGTGCATTGCAGAGCGCCGCCGGGAGGAATCCACCGATATGGATTCCAGACAGCGGCGCCATCCAATCAAGACTGCACTATCTGTATGATACACTCCCGCTCCTACCACAAGCTGCCCAACGGCTCACCTAAGGAAGTCCGTCTTCATGCCGCCTGGAGCAAGAATGCCGGCCATTCTCTCCTGCAGGGCGTTGAAGAACGCCTCTGCCCTGGCAACTGCCGCGGCAGGCACATCCTGCCCCAGCGCGGATCCATAGGAGATCTCCGCCGTGATGATCTTGCCAGTATCGAAGTTGTACCACACGGAGATGTCGACTTCGGTACTCATGCCCTGGCCAAAGTCGAGTTCGCCGGGTGTGACCTTATGTTCCCTGATCGCGATGGCTCCGACCATCTCCAGCTGCGAATCGGCGGGGATTCCCAGCCTGGCCAGTGATGGAAAGTGCTCAACATATACTCCAAGAGTGTTGCCGGAAAGCCGCTCTACAGCGACTCCCTTGATTGTGCAGGCCATCGAAGCGGCGCTGCTACTCTGGCCAACCACGCCGCCAATGAAGCCGGCGACATCCTCTTCATATGAGAACGAGGCCTTAATACCCGCCGCTGCCGTCACCGCATCAGAAGGGACAGTGTCGACGTCACTCCTGCGGTACTTGAGGTTCAGGTCAACCTTGTTCTCGAGTTTGCCATCTTTGATTTTGATCCGTAGGCGGAGGCTCAGGTTCTCCTTGCGCAACTGCTCGGAACCTGTGTCCAGGTACATGACCTTTCGGGCTCCTTCATCGAACGGATCCTTGACTTCGACGACCTGTATTCCCATTTCAGTCGCCAGGTCCTTCACAATACCCCAGCACTGCTTATAGCCTTCAGCCCGGTCAGCAAAGACGTCCGTCTGGATCAGGAGTTTTAGCTCCCGACTGTTTGGCGTGGCCATAGTCGCTTCGGCTGCGACCGGGGCAAACGACGCCATCGCAAGAATGGCAACCAGTAATGCCAGCCGCCTGCCTATGAAATGCCTGCCTCTGAGCATTCTTCCAATCCCCTTTCTTGTCAGGTTGTTAGGTTCCGTGGCGTCACTGAGACCTCGCCCCTAACCGTTCCTTTGCCTTTTTCGCCTGTAGTATGGGGATAGCGAACGACAGTGCCGCAATGACCAGCAGGGCCACACTCCCAGGTCGCTGGAGTATGGCAGTTGGCCCAGCCATCATCACAGCTCTGCGCAGGTTGACCTCAGCCATCTCGCCCAATACCATGCCCAACACCAGGGGAGGCAGAGGGTACCCATATCTTTTGAGGATCCAACCCAGCACGCCGAACCCGAGGCATACCATGACATCCCACATGCTCGAGTTCACTGCGTAACTGCCAATCATGGCAAACGCGAATATCAGCGGAAATAGTATCTGCTTCCTGACCCGAGTGACGTTGATCCACAGTCGGCTGCCGGCCAGCCCCAGGATGAGCATCGCAATGTTCCCAATGAGGAGAGACGCAAACAGCTTGTATATAAGTTCAGGGCTCTTTACAAACAGCTCAGGCCCAGGTTGCAGGTTGTGTATCATCAATGCGCCCATGAGCACTGCTGCGGTTGCGCTACCGGGTATCCCCAAAGTGAGCATGGGTACTAGAGCGCCACCCACGGATGCGCTGTTTGACGCTTCCGCCGCCGCAACCCCCTCCGGCATGCCTTGCCCAAACTCCTCCGGTGTGCTGCTGAACCTTTTCTCCACATCGTAGCTGATGAAGGTGGCTATAGTGGCGCCGGCACCTGGAAATATGCCCACGATGGTGCCAATGATGGACGCTCTCAGCATTGACATACGCAGTTTCCAGTAGTAGCCCAGCGATGGCCATTTGGCCTTTGCAGAGCCGGCTGCGGATTCGGCTGTAAAGTCGAAATTCTCCACCTCAGCGAATACCTCGCTGAGCGCCAGCAGACCGATGAGCATGGGGATGAACTCGAACCCGTCGAACAGGTTCACGTTTCCAAAGGTGAACCTGGAGACGCCGAGAACCGGGTCCATACCGATTGTACATATGAGGAGTCCCAAAACTGCCGAGATCGCGCTCTTTATGGCATTCTGCCCGCCCATGCTTGCAATGGTGGACAGGCCCAACACTGACAGAGAGAAATACTCAGCCGGCCAGAACTTAAGTGCCACTCTGGCCAAGGGCCCGGAAAACAGTATCAGCACGATAATGCCTACGGCGCCGCCCACGAAGGATGCCACAAGCGACACCCCGAGCGCCTCCCCTGCCCTGCCCTTCTTGGCCAGGGGGTATCCATCGAACGCAGTCACAACCGCCGACGGTGTGCCCGGCGTGTTTATGGTGACCGCTGTTATGGAACCACCGTAGTTGGCTGCCAGGTATATGGCCGCCAGGTATACCAGGGCCAGAGATGGGTCCATTGCGTAGGTGAATGGAACCATCAACGCAACACCCATCGAAGGCGATACCCCGGGCATCGCGCCGGCTAGTATCCCCACGATGATTCCCGCGGTTATCAGAAGAAGGGGCTCAAGACTCATGAGCGACCCCGCGGCCTTAAGTAATCCGATCAAGCCCTGCACGATATCTCGTCCTCCCGCCTCATCTTCTCAATACGGCCGCCAACAGAATGCCCGTGGGTAGCGGGACCGACAGCAGCCTGTAGAATACGAAGTACGAGAAGGCCACCCAGCCCCCCGCGACCAGCACCAGACTGCGAAGATCTCTGTAGCCCAGCAGTAACCCGCAGGCGAACACGAACAGCCCTGCTGAGATGAAGTAGCCTGCCCACGTGATCCCGATGATCTTGAGTACAAGCAAGGCCATGAGAAGCAACACCTTGTCCAGCCTTCTGGCCCCAGGGTCAGGCGAGTCCTTCCCTGCGAACACGCGAATAAGCCTGACTATGGCCAGCGCCACCAACAGACCCGCCCATACCCTGGGCACCAGTTCGGCGTCTACGCCGGCAAAACTCATGCTGGGGAAGCCATAGGTCAGAGCATATGCCACAAGACCTATGGCCGCCAGAGCGGTATCCAGCGTGATCCTTCCCACGTATTGCCTCATGGAACCTCTACGTGCGAGGGCCCAGGCGAGTAGCACGATACATGCGCCGATGAGGGGCAGGATAGCCTGCCCCGATCCCGCAACCCATGAGGAGAACGACTCCACAGCCATTCCTCCGATCCGTTGGGACTACTTGATTATCCCGAACTGCTTGAAGTACTTCTGAGCATCTTCCAGGTCCTTCTTCACGAACCTGGTGAACTCATCCGTCTTGTACGCTACCACCTCAATGGCCTGCTCTTCAAAAAAGGTCTTCCACTCGGGATCCTTTGCGACCTTCTCCACCAGATCCTGCAGCCAAGCGATAGCCTCAGGCGATGTGCCCTTCCGGACAGCGAATCCCCTCCACATTATCTCGTCGTCCAGGCCGGCCAGCCCGAGTTCCCCGAATGTAGGCGCGTCAGGATAATGCTTTAGCCTCTTGTCCGACGATACTGCACAGACCTTCAGATCAGGCCTGCCCATGGTGTCTGCCGGGTTCCCCACATAAGCGACGCCCTGCCCTCCCATGAGTGCCGCCATGGCCTTAGGGCCGCTTTCAAACGGAATCCACATTGCGGAGATTCCTGCCTTGTCCCACACCTTCATGGCCATCAGGTGGTCGTTGCCTCCGGTCGAGGGGCCCACCCAAATCTGCTTTCCGCCTTTGGCCTTTGCATCCTTAGCAATGTCGGCCCAGTCGTTAATGGGTAGCTTGCTGTTGGAGATGATGCACTCCGGGTCCTTCATGAGCATGGACACCCATTCAAAGCCCCACACATACTTGTCAACGCTGCTATTGGTGGACACCACCTGGATAACCACTGATGTTGTGGGAGCAAAGATGGTGTAGCCATCGGCCGGCTGCCCCAGCACGTATTCCATGCCAACCAGGCCGCCCGCTCCGGAGCGGTTCTCGACTACGAATACCGCCTTAGTGTATTTGGATGCCACGTCAGTGAACTTCCTCGTAGTGACGTCCATGAGCCCGCCGGGTGCAACGTAATTGATGATCCTAATGGGCTTCGCGGGGAAGGCGTCTTTGGCGGATGCGCCGAGCGCGAAGGACAGAACAAGCAGGGCAGCCACTGCCACCGACAGCATACGTACGCGGTTGTTGTTCATCTAGCTAACCTCCCAAGTCGTCTTGTCTGGCTCGCACAGGCTGCGAGCCAAGTGCTATCGCTGAAACAGCCGGAACATGAGGCCGTGCCGCAGGCCTCGATCGCTCATAGTAAACTCAGCCACGTCTAAACACTCCATGATGCCCCTGACTATGCAGGCGCCTCCGATTATTACTTCGGCGCGCTTGGGCTGGAGCCCTATGATCTTCTTTCGGTCACCCAGCGGCATCGAACAGAACAGCCTGATCAGCTCATCCACATCATCCCTGGTAAGGGCAGCGCCCTGTATCAGATCCGGGTCGTACTCAGCCATCTTGAGCTTGACTGAACCCATAGACGTTACAGTTCCGCCGATTCCGATGAGCCTATCAACTGGTCGCGCAGCGTCGACACGGTTGTCTCGGAGTATGCCGAGCACATACGACACTGCGGTCTCCACTTGCTCTGGGCCCGGCGGGTCTGAAGCAAGGTGCTCATCGGAGACTTTGACGGCTCCAAGGTTGATGCTGAACCTGCGATCGATGCCGGCGTCCCCCCCGAAAATGAACTCCGTGCTCCCACCGCCGACATCGCACACAGCCAGCCGTCCGGCGGAAGCGCCAATGCCCGACAGAACTGCGAGATACGCAAGCTCGGCCTCTTCCTCGCCCGGAATCACCCGCACCTCAATGCCTGATGAACTCCGCACCTCCGCGACAAAGTCGGCTGCGTTCTTCGCAGTTCTCAGCGCCATGGTGCCCACAGCGACGATCTCCTGCGCTCCACTGGCCCGCGCGAGTTCAGCAAATCCGGCCACTGCCTGCGCATTGCGCTCGAGCGCCTCCGACTGCAGAATGCCTGTGTCGCCCATGCCCTCACCCAATCGGGCAATGTTGTTCTTGTTGATGACACTGGCAAGACTACCGTCGGACGCGCGTTCAGCAACATACAGCTTGATCGAGTTCGTCCCTATGTCGATTACTGCTTTTCTATCCATTTAGTCCATCCCCACAACGCGCTTCATCGCAGCAATGTAATTGATGTTGGCAAAAGACCCCAGGCCGAGCTGCCGCACAGTCTCCATCACAAGCGCCGGATCCGCATGTTCTACGCACATGGTCTGTAGAGGAATAGAGTTGAACTCAGTCGTGGCGAACTCCACAGTGCATCCGTTGATAGTAAGCCCGTATCTCCGCTTGCTCACGTCGACCGCCACAAGGTCAGGATGAGGCTTCACGATATCGTCAATGAACTCATCGTAGGTGCATGACTGCTTGATGTCATGCGGAGCGGCGACTTGCAGGATACCGAAGAGCCTCATAAGACTCTCCACATTCAGCGGGAACTGCTCCTTCATGATCGGACGCCACTGCTCCAGGCCGTCGTCATTCACGGCCTGCAACGACTTGATGTCCATCAGGCCGTCGCGTATCTTGGTGTTCTCGTTGCTTCTGCGCGAAAGCACATAGACCTCTTTGCTCTCTTTCAGCCTGGCTTCGCCATGGCTCAGCACTCTGGCGCCCTCAACCTCCAAGTTCTCTGCGAAAGTGCGCCATTCCCATCTGGGGATTATCACACCGTCCAAGCATCATCCCTCCGTCCACATGGCATATGGCGGGTTAGCACCTGCGGTTCACGGCCGTCGAACCATTGCTGCATACCACTACTATCTGCCTGCTGCAGTGTAAATGCACGAACCGTGCCAAATGCGTGACCCGGCACGAAGCGGGCATTCAATGACGGCGGGCTGAAGAAATGCGCCTCCAGCAGTTCATAATGACCGTTTCATAGGTTCAATGTGATATCATGTATCAAGAAGCTGTGTGTTTTGGCAAGACGCGCCACGTCCGGCTAACCGCAGGAGGGACCAGCCATGCCGTCATCGCGAGCGATCCTGTTTGTGGCCACCAATGACGAACTCGCCAGCATCGCCAGGGAAGTCGTGTCAAGCACGGAAGACTCGGTGAAGGTCGAAATCGTGATGGGCAACCCAATGAGCGCGCTACAGATCGCGCGTGACGCCGACAAGCAGGGTTTCGGCGCCATAGTGAGCAGGGGAACAACATCGCGAATAATGTCCGGCAGTGGTGTAGCCATTCCGGTCATACAGGTAAGGGTCACCGGCTACGATGCAGTGCGAGCGTTGCTTGCCGCCAAGCGCCATGCCGACCACGTGGGAATCGTGGGGTCTGATGACATGATTCGATGGTTGGATGGACTCGGCGGTCTGCTCGGAGTGAAGGTGTCTACGCGCTTTGCGGAATCGTGGGAACAGATCGGGGCTGCCATCAGGTCCCTGCGAGAAGAAGGCGTTGGCGCCATCGTAGGGTGGAACCTGGTTCAGCGCAGATCGGCCGAGATGGGACTGCCTTTCGTGCCGCTGAGCTCAGGCAGAGAGGCGGTTCACGATGCGCTGGCTGAAGCGCGATCGGTAGCGAACGCCAGGTGGCGCGAGGCGGAGCGTGCGGAGCGGCTCAAAGCGATACTCTCTTCCGTGACAAATGCGGTCGTGGCGGTCGATTCTGACGGCGCCATAACCCACTTCAACCAGGCAGCAGAGAGCATGGTGGGCATCAGTTCCGAGCAGGCCATAGGGCAGCACATTTCCACGATCCTGAAGTCAGAACAGACTGACAGATTGCGCGCGGACAGTGAATCCCGAGGAGAATGGGTAGAGAAGGTAGGATCCCTCACAGTGCTGGCCAGAAGCGAGCCCATAATAGTGGACAATCGCGTGGCAGGAGTGGTATTCAGCCTGGATGATGTGACTCGGATACGCGAGCTTGAGCGAATCGTGCGAGAAGAAGTGCGCGATACGGGCCATATGTCCAAGCACAAGCTGAGCGACATTGTGGGCACAAGCGCAGCCGTGACCGAAGCTGTTGAGCTGGCCGAGCGCTTCGCCAGGGTAGACTCTACCGTTCTGATTGAGGGCGAGACCGGCACCGGGAAAGAGCTCTTTGCCCACGGGATACACTCCGCGAGCGCGCGCAGGGATGGTCCGTTCGTCGCCGTCAACTGCGCCGCCATACCCGAAACCCTCCTTGAGAGCGAGCTCTTCGGATACGCCCCGGGCGCCTTTACCGGCGCACGTCAGTCCGGGAAGCCCGGCCTCTTCGAAATCGCGCACCGCGGCACCATGTTCCTCGATGAGATCGGCGAGATGTCCGGGCCCCTGCAGGCGCGACTCCTCCGTGTACTGCAGGAAAGGGAGACTATGCGTGTGGGCGGCGTCAGGGTGATCCCCATCGATGTGCGCGTGATAGCCGCCACAAACAAGGACCTGTTCGGCCTCGTACAGCAGGCAGCGTTCCGTGACGATCTGTTCTACCGGCTGAGCGTGCTGAACCTGCACATACCTCCCATGCGAGAGCGGCCCGAAGACCTTCCCGTGCTGGCAGAACACCTGATGCGTTCAGTCGCAGCGCGATTGCAGCGACGGCCCAGGCGCTTTACTTCCGGGGCCGTCGCCGCCCTGCAAAACTACTCCTGGCCCGGAAACGTACGTCAGCTCGAAAACACCATCGAACAGCTCGTGGCAGTCGGCGAAGAACGCCAGCCGGTGGAGCGGACTGAAGTGGACAGAGTCCTCGCGCGGTACGCCGCCCCAGGCAGACGCAATCGGCCTGATGCAGGTGCGCCCACTGCTGTTGGCGCGATCGAAGATTGCAGCCTGAGGAGAATCGAAACAGAAGTCATCCTCCGAACCCTGGATGAGGCCGGAGGCAACAAGGCTGAAACCGCGCGGCGGCTGGGCATAAGCAAGACTACCCTATGGCGCAGGTTGAAGCAGATCGACACGAGAGCGTAGTTCAGGCAGGACCATGCTCACGCATCGGATCCCAGCGTTCACGGCGGTGCAGAACACCTACTCTACATCGGGCGGCGGCCCTGTGCAGCCAGCTCGCGCTATTTGACTCGCGCTGCGCCGTTCTCACCAGCCTACGCCTTGCTAACCTGCCTGACCGGCCGCGCCTCGATGTACCCACGGTAGCCCATGGGAGCGAGCTGGAATCTGGGTGCGTCTTCGTCCGCCCACTCGAACCCGTAGACCTCAGGTCTGTACCTCTTCATGACTTCCCACAGTTCCCCGATGGCCTCCTCGAAGCGGCAATCGTCGTACGGTTCGCCCTGAAAGACCATCATCTTGCACGGAGGCAGGTCCATCACCTCAAACCCATCCGGAACCTCACCGGAATAGTCGGCGGGGACCTCCACTCCCTGGACATACGTCGACGTGCCGGGTTTGATCATGCCTCTTGGCAGCCACATTCCGATGGGCTCATACATCGCTTCCTTGACGCGCGATAGAGCATCCCACACGTCACAGCCAACCTCGCCGCAGTACTCGAAGTAGTGTGTGGCCTTGATTCCCCGCTTCAGGATGACTTTTCTAGCCGGGCGCTCAACCACCTGGACAAAGAGTGTCTTCGCGGCTTCATCTGCGGCCATCTCGATCTCCCCTTTCTGAAGCTTGAGGTAGCGATCGCGTGCCCGGTCCGGCATGAACAGACGTATCGGCTTCGGGTTTCTGCGGTAGTCGACAGGGGACACGCCGAACTGCTTGGAAAACGCCCGTGTGAACCCCTCATGCGACGCGAACACGAAGTCGAAGGCGACATCTACGATCTTCGGCTGTTCGTCCCGGAGCAGCAGGGCAGCCCTGGTCAGGCGAAGCGCCCGTACGTACTCAAAAGGCGCCTTCCCTGTCAGCTCCCGGAAAACACGCGCGGCGTGCCACTGCGAGTACCCTGCAGCACGAGCCAGGTCGCTCAGGGTGATCGGATCCTGGAGATGCGCCTCGACGTAGTCCTGCATACGCTGCACAATGTCCACGATGTCCCACCGGTCCACGCTCTCACCTCCCGCAGAAAGACTACCACCCGGCGGATCGATCGTCTTGACCTAGCTTGCGGAAAAGCGGTTCGTGTGTGCCAAGTTCTACATCGCATACAGCGCTCCTTCAGCTAGACTCTGCACCTACCGCACTCGGATGGCACGCAGCCGAGTCGACGGGGCAGAGCACATTATCTATTTCGGCGTGGCCGGGGTAGCAGGAACACACCCAGCTCTGCGCGAATTCTCGCCGCAAATGGCGCGAGAGCAGAAAGGGCGGTGAAGACTATGCTAAGCGTCCGACGCACACGATTGACTCTGCTGCTGACAGCGGCCTGTTTGATTGCGCTGTCGGCCAACGTTCTTGGCTCATCTGTTACACTCGTGAACGGAGCTACATACGATGCGCAGCTAGTAGGTTTCTTCACATTCAACGACGTAGATCACTTCGTGTTCCAGATGGCTGATGGGTCCTTGATGGCGTACTCACGGACGGAAATTGAGTCCATACAAATCAACCCCGGCAAACCACCTGCGGGAGGCATCCCCCTCGGGCAGGCCACGCAGCCTTCTGGAGGGACGCAACCTTCTGGAGGGACGCAACCGTCCAGCGCAACACAGCCGCCGGTAGCGGCAACTCCCCAGGCGACGGCGCCTACTCCCCTGCTCGATCTGTCCGGAACGTGGAGCATCAACGCCAACCAGTTCCTCGGCGAGCTCTCGATTACCCAGAGTGGAACCGCGTTCTCAGGCACGGTGCTCGGCAACACTCTCGGAGACGGAAAGATAAAGCCTGACGGCACAGTCAGCTTCGACCGGATCATAGGAAATAGCCGACAGGTCTATACGGGCAGAGTAGTTCGGGATGCATCAGGCAGCCTGGCCATGCAAGGCACGTTTGACTGCCCCATCACCGGCGGAAAAGGCCTGCCCTGGAGTGCCGTTCTGACGAAACCATCGTCGGCATCGGCCACTGCGGCACAACTGCCGACCGCAACACAGCCGCCCTCCACAGCGACTCCGCCGGCATCAGGGCAACCTCAGTATCTGCGGGCAGAGCGCGAGCCCAACAACGATATCTCCGGCGCAAACCCGATAGCCCTGGGTACGGATGTCACAGGAGCGATCTCGACCAACGGCGACGTCGATATGTACAAGGTTGCCGTTCCTACGCATGGCACCTTCCACGTGACGTGCACGCAGCCTGCCGACTTCTACATGGCGATACTGAACGGAGCAGGAACTCAAATAGCCGGAGGCGATCTGGGCAGCCCCGGGACGACGATGGTCCTCGATGTCGACGTGTTCGAACCGGGCAACTACTACATTCTCGTCCGTGGATACTCAAGCTCACACACGTCCGACACTCCGTACACTCTCAGGGCAGAGTTCCGAGAGGCCCGCGATGCCTTCGAACCCAATGACAGTATCCAACAGGCCTCAACTGTGGTGTCGGGCAAGCAATTCGACTCCTTCATCTACCGACCGGGAGACATCGACTACTACCGAATAGACGTATCATGGCCATCCAGCATCAAGGTAACATCCACCCAGCCGGCAGATTACCATCTTTCTGTCGTGGACAGCTCCGGCACGAAACAACTGTACGGGGGCGACTTAGGCACTCCCGGGAAAGACATGCTCCTTGAAGTCGATCTCTACGAACCAGGCACATACTACGTAGTGATGCGCGGGTACAGCAGCAGCCACTACAACATGCACACCCCGTACACCATGACAATAACTGTCACGCCCGGAGGACCGGACCGGTTCGAACCCAACGACGCGCCGGAGCAGGCCTCCGTGCCGGCCCTCGGGCAGCCGTTCGCGGCCTTCATATCCCGCCCGGGCGACAAAGACTACTACAAGGTGAACATCACGGGTCCGTCGCAGATAGTCGTGGAATCTGACCAGCCCGCCGACTACTGGATGGGCATACTTCATCCTGATGGCAAGACAGTCTTGACGGGAGACGACTTCGGAAACGTTGGGAAACCCATGGCAGCAGCACACTACGTGTTCGAGCCAGGCGTTTACTACGTGCTGATGCGCGGCTACAGCGATAACTACTACAACATGCACACCCCATACAACATGAAGATCGATGTCAAGCCGGCACTGAAGGATCCCGCGGAACCCAATGACTCGGCAAACCAAGCCAAAGGCCTTCAGCTTGGGCAGCCGGTAAGCGGCGTCATACCTACCGAAACCGATCAGGACTGGTGGTATTTCGATGCGCCGATTCTCGGCAAGGTGCGTATCACGTGCACACAGCCTGCCGATTTCCGGCTCAGAGTCGTGGATTCCGCCGGGAAGGATGTAACCAATGAGGATCTAGGAGGCAAGGGGGCACTTATGGACAAGACGCTGCAACTTCTGCCGATGTCCAGGTACTACGTAGTCGTGCAGCCCTGGTCGAAAGGTCATTTCAGCATGCATGAGGCATATCAGTTGACCGTGAGCCCGGCTAAGTAGCCAAGCACAGGGCGGAATAGCGAAGGTGCAGACTGACGCAGATCAACACAGGTTGACACAACTCAGCGGCGTGCTTCCCGGAGAGGCACGCCGCTTGTTCAGCACCAACTATGTATCGACCATACGCCGAGCCCGCCTGTCACACTCTCTCATCGACCATGACCGCGAAGTAATGACCATGAAGCGAGTGACCTAAGGCGTCCTATTCGTTTTCGACTAGGTTTTCCGCTCAACCTATTCGGATTCTCAGTGGTTTGGTGGGTACGAGTTGTCTGAATTCGCGCCGGCAACGGCGCCACCTTTTTCTGGAGTCACGCCCGAGGCAAATCCGCAGGCAGAGGCGGGTTACATAATATGGCTGTCCTTGTGGGCTTCCCGACCCCCTCGGGAAAAGTCCTCAGACAACTCGCTATCTGCCAATAAACCCCAAATTCCTGTGGCCCAGCTGCTCTGCGCGTCAAAACCCCTAACATTCCGAGTAGGTACATCAAAAAACCTATCACAATTCTCATAGGTTCGCCGATCCCCTGCTAAACGGCAGTTTCGCCAAAGCGATGCATAAAGCCTTCTTCGGCCCGGGCAGCTGAGCTGCACAGAACTGGCCCTAACTGGGTCATAAGGAATCCTACGGCCTGGACGGCGAAGCCATTGGCATAGTACACGGCTTCGTGAGCGAACCCAGTCTACGGCACAAGTTCCACTACCGACCCTATTATGGCATCGGGCTGCATTGATGCAGGATAGCCCGGAGCGTTACCCTCCTCTACCCCCTCCGAGTTCCCGCTGAGCACCAGCACTGTTCGCATGCCGAGAGCATTGCCCGCGGCGATATCGGCTTCAGGGGTATCGCCGATGATAACACACTCTGACGGCGTGAGCTCGCCACTTGACAAGGCCATCTCCAGCAGAAGGGTTCCGGGCTTGCCTACCACTACGTCGGGTTCGCGCCCTGTCATAAAGGAAATGGCTGCAGCGATCGCGCCGGCGCCGGGCTCCAACCCGTCCGCTACCGGCACTGTTGGGTCGCAGTTTACAGCGACGAATCGGGCCCCCATCTTGAGCACGCGAAGCGCGCACGTGAGCCTGATGAAGTTGAGGTCATTGTCTTTGCCGACGATCAGATAGTCGGCACGCTCTGGATGCCTGTCTGATGGCTCACGGGCATCCAGCCCTGCCAACCGCGCCTCGTCGAGCAGGCCGGCCGACCCGAGCACGTAAGTCAGAGCTCCGGGTGACTCGGCCGCAACGTAGCGCGCAGCACACTCGCTGGCGATGAAGACCTCGCTGGGATCCACATCCACACCCATTTGCTCGAACACCCAGAGGCACTTGGCCTTTGACCGAGAACTGGTGTTTGATACGAACATGACCTTCTTGCCCTCATCGCGCAAGCGCTGCAGAACCGCCGCCACGCCAGGAATCGGGTGATTGCCCAGCCACAGCACTCCATCGAGGTCAAAGAGGATCCCTTTTGAAGTGCGCACTATGTCCATAGCTTCATGGACGAACTGCATTGTCCAGCCTCCGTCCTGTGGCTGCGTCATACATGTTCACTTGCGACCAGTCCAGTTGCAGCCAAACCCTCTGATTTGCTTCCACATGAGCGCCACGGCCGGCTCGGATCACGGTCTCAGAGGCGCTGGCGCCAGCGCCGGACCCGCCGATGCGCGCGTATACAAGCACGGACGACCCCACCGGCAATGTGGCGTATACAGCTCCGGGGATTCTCCCCGGGCCATCCCGGTCGCACAGTATCAAGGCCTCGGGCCGAGCTGCCAGCACAACCGTGTCAGGGAAGCCCGAGCCCATGGCGTGCCCAATGACCCTGCCTGCTACCTCGAGGTCAGTGCCTGCTTCAGAGCTGGCAGTGCCCTGAGTCGCCCGGGCCTTGATCAGGTTAGTCTGAGGATTGCCTGTGAACTCGGCCACGAACTGAGTGGCCGGGCGATCATATACGTCTTCGGGAGACTCATATTGCTCAAGCTCACCCTCGTTCATGACAGCGATTCTAGTCGAAAGAGTGAGAGCTTCCTCCTGATCATGCGTAACATAGATGACCGTTGTTCCGCTCTCTTGGTGCATGCGCTTAAGAGATGCCCTCATCTGCATTCTCAGACGCGTATCCAGATTGGACAGCGGTTCGTCCATTAGTAGTAGTCCGGGGCTCACCACTACCATCCTGGCCACAGCCACCCGCTGCTGCTGCCCGCCCGACAGTTCCGACGGAAAACGCTGTGCCAACGGCGCCAGTTCCACTTGCTCCAGAACGCCCATCACCCTGTCCCCTATTTGGTTCCTGGGTACCTTCTGCTGAACCAGTCCGAATGCCACGTTGTCGAATACGGTCATGTGAGGCCACAACGCATACGACTGAAAGATCATGCCCAATCCTCTCTGAGAAGGCGGTACGTTCATACCCTTGCTGGCCGAGAACACAAGCCTGTCATCGATGTATATGTCGCCATCGTCAGGATCCTCCAGGCCGGCGATCATCCTCAGCGTAGTGGTCTTCCCGCAGCCTGACGGGCCCAGCAAGGTGATGAACTCGCCCTTTTCCATGCTGAGGCTGAGATTGTCGACAGCCTTCACGCCCGCCCAGCCCTTAGTGATGCCAACCAGTCTTACAGCTTCCATCTCTACCTACCTCCCAGGCCAGCGGCTAGATCCGTCTTCTGCCAGGCATTAATTGCATAGGTAAGCACTACCACAAGCACCGTGAGCAGGACAGTCATGGCATTGCTGAATTGCGTGTACCCTACCTCGACGTATCTATAGGTAAGCGTTGTTAGCACGCGATTTGCCGGAGTAACAAGCAGAATATACAGGCTGAGCTCGCGCATGCTGGTGATTAGCACTATTAGTGATCCCGCCACGAATCCACTTCTGGTGAGGGGCAGCATTATCTTCCGCAACCGCTGCATCCACGGAGCGCCCAGGATTACCGCCGCTTCCTCAAGCTCGGCAGACACCTGCAGCATTGACGACACTCCCGACCGTACTGTATACGGAAGCTGCTTGACTACCGTAACCAGTACAAGCAGAGCAAACGTACCGTACAAGGCGGGCACGGGCCCGCGCCGCACGGCAAAAAGAGTGAGATAAAGTGCTCCGAACACGATGCTGGGCACGAGCATCGGCACGAAGGATATCTGCTCCAAAAGCCGGCTCGCCGGCGACTTGCGTGCCCTGGCCACTACATAGCCTATGAGCATGCCCAGGAAGCCACATAACAGGCCCCCTATGATCGACAACCTCACACTATTCCACACGGCGCCCAGCACGGCTTCGTTGCGAAGAATGCCAGGCTCGCCAGCTGCAAAGCGCGGGTTACTCCTGCCGATCCAGTAATGCAAACCCAGGTTGCCGATACTGTAGTCACCGGCGTTCAGCGTGAGGCTACTCCAGGTGAGGAATCCCAGGGGGAACAGAGCGACCGTGAACAAGAACAGAAGCGTAATCACCGCAATTGGCGTGTTCCACTTGCCCAACCTCACCTTGCGGGACTTCACTCCCTTGCCCCCGATCGTAGCATAACTGCGGCGAGCACTGATCATCCGCTGATTAGCCCAAAGGCCTAGGCCTGAGATGAGGAGCAACACTACGGCCAGAATGTAGCCCTGTCCTTCACGCTGTGTACGGATGAGTGAGTAGATCTGAGTGGACAGTGTGTAGTATCGAGCGGGCAGGCCCAGGATCGCCGGGGTACCGAAGGTGCCCATAGAACGAGCGATTCCCAACAAAGCAGTTGAGAACAGGGCTGGCTTGATGATGGGCATAGTAATACGGCGCATGATGGCGCTCTTGCCGGCCCCAAGGATCTCCGCCGATTCCTCTAGCTGTGAGTCAATGCTGGTGAGGGCGCCCGATACCAGGAGGTAGCCGAATGGGTAATAGTGGAGTCCCATCGTGATCGCTATGGGGAGAGGGCCGTACACCAGCCACTCCGGCGCATTCACACCTGTGTAGTACGAGAGAAGGCCCTCCGGCATAGCCACCGTGCTGTTCTGAAAGACTTGCAGCCATGCAAGCGACAGAACCCATGACGGTAGGATGTACGGTACGATAGCGAGACTTCCTATGAGTTTGGCCCATCGGACATCTGTACGTACCACGAGGTAAGCAAGCAGACTACCCACAGCCAGGATCAGCGCTACTGTGCCTGCAGTGACTGTCAGGGTATTGACGAGAGGCTTGTAGAACACCGCCTTGGCGAAGTCGCCGCTGATCATCCTTCGCCAGTGATACAAAGTGAACTTGCCCACCTCTACATTCTCGCCTCTTATGCGAAGGTCGCCTGTTCCCCAGACCAGGGTCGTACGAGTTAAGGACACCAACGGCACTACCACAAGATATGCAAGGACTATCAGAAACAGCCAGGCCAGAACGGCATCAGGTCGACGTAGCCTGTTGCCCAGCTTGCGAAAGCGCACAGCGAAACCGTCCATAGCTACAACCTCCGTAAGCCTGCGCATTCCGAGCGAATCGACTGAATCGAGCAGATCGGACGGGCAGAGGAGATCGGCGGACTGGGTAGGTGACTCCCCCAGTCCACCTGATCCGTCCTCCTCACCATTGGTCAATCTCAGCGCGCCGCGCAGCACCCTAGTTGGCGTTGATCATCCACCAATCCTGAACTTCAGCCGAGGTATTCCATATGCCCACAGGGTCCATCAGCCAGAACTTCAGGTCCTTCAAAGGCAGCGTGAGGTTGGGGATGAACGGATGCTCGGGCTCGCCGACCATGTCGCTTCGTGCAGCCCAGTTGCCCATCACAAAGAACGGCTTCATGCCGAGTTCGCCGTTTGGAGTACCGAATAGATACTTGATCAGCAGCTTGGCTGCGTTAGGATGGGGGGCCTTGTAAGTGATGTTCATCAAGCTGGGATAGAGCATACCTATTGCCGGGGTGATCTTCGTGGCTGCGAACAGCTTCAGACCGCCTCTAGCCGGATCATCGGAGTAGCTCAGGCTTGAAAATGGTATCGAAATGCCCAGCGGCGGATTGGTGTTGTTGGGGTCGCCAACTACCTTGATCAAATCAGTGTGGCGGGCATAGATCTTAGGCTTGTTTGCCAGAATTCCCTTGAGCAACTCGTATCCCGCGTTGGGCGTAGTCAGCCGAATCGGCTTGCCGAACACCTTTTGATAGTCGGCAGCCAGGCCATCGGCGTTGAGTACAATGGTAGTAATCAGGTCCAGGCTTGATGCATCGTTGACCGGGTCCACGATAGCCAGCTTACCTTTCCATTCGGGCTTGGTCAGATCCCACCAGCTGTTGATGGGGCATCTCGGGTATACCTTGGAGTTGTAGAATATCGCCCGCGATTCGTAGCGCTGCGCCACAAGAGGTTCTCTGAACTCTCTGGGAATCACGGGGGCGAGTTCGGGAGGATAAAACGGGAATATCATGTTCTTGTCGGCCAGAAGGTGCAGTTGGGCTGCGTACCCCGAAGCGTGCAGGACGTCGGCATTGTATATTCCAGCCTGCTGTTCACGTTCGACCTTCTCGATGGACCCGGTGGAGCCGAGTTCATACACCTCCAGAATCACACCGGGATAGAGCGACTCGAATTCCTGCTTGAGACTGATAGTGCGTGACGAACTAGTGTAGATAACGACCTTGCCTTCGCGCTTTGCAGCCTCATACACCTGATTCCAGTCTACCTTGGACGGCTGATACGGACCGATCTGTACCTGTTTGAGCCATGCATCCACCTCCGACGGGATCTTTG
>Ga0209718_1001649_pt1 | contig 24462 bp, 18 predicted proteins | sample AD_JPNAS1_MetaG_FD_184420 | JGI IMG/M metagenome (GOLD analysis project Ga0209718, IMG submission 184420) | Active sludge microbial communities of municipal wastewater-treating anaerobic digesters from Japan - AD_JPNAS1_MetaG (SPAdes) (version 2) | ecosystem: Engineered > Bioreactor > Anaerobic... | reverse complement strand
AATAATGCTACATTTGCAAAATAAAATCAATAGGAGTATAAGTAGAAGATTGAATGCATAGTTGACTTATAGAAACAAAAAAATATTGAATCTTTTTTAATTTTAAACGATATAAATGAAACTATACACAATATTAGAGCAACATCTCAAGAAAGAACCCAACTTCGTAACAGATGACGGAGAACTTAAAAAATGGGTAGTGCTGGGCAAAGCACAAAATTTTGACGAAGAACTGATTGGACTTCTTCTTGACAATGCAGAACTGAAAGATAAGTTTTTTATAAAAGTAAAAGACACTTTAGTCTTTAACCAGAATCTGTTTGTACAATTTTTAGAACAGAAAAACTACCTGAACGACAGCTATACTCAATACAAAAACAAAGTTGGACTGACCATTGACGGTAAATACCTGAAACAACGCAACGAAGTGGCTTTGGTGTGGCCATTTAAAGACTGCATTTTGGAAGGCGGACAAAGCCGTGAAGAAGATAAACGGGAAGAAATATTCTTCAACGAGATTTTGGCACAAGACGAAATTACCCAGCTTTTAGAACCAAAAGTATTGACCAATGCAAAACGCATTGGCAAAGATGGAGAAAAACCACTTGACCAATTTAACAGAAACGAAAATGGCACGATAACAGACAACCTTATTATAAAAGGCAACAACCTTTTGGCATTGCATACTCTGAAAGAAGAATTTGCAGGAAAAATTAAACTGATATACATAGACCCACCCTATAACACTGGTGGTAGTGGTGATACTTTTGCTTATAATAACTCTTTTAAAAGAAGCTCTTGGCTTACTTTTATGAGAAATAGGCTTGAAGTTGCCAAGAGATTGTTGCAAGACAATGGAGTATTGATTGCAGCTATTGACGATTATGAAATGCACACTCTAAGATTTCTATTAGATGAGATTTTAGGTGATGAAAATCGTTTAGGGACTGTTGTTGTGGTTCATAATCCAAGGGGAAGAAATGACGACAAGTATTTTGCAACAATGCACGAATATTTATTAGTCTATGCAAAAAATAAAGAATTAGTCAAGTTGAAAAACTTTGAATTTACAGCAGAAGATTTAAAGCAGTTTAACAAAGAAGATGATATTTCTACATACTCTGAAACTCCTTTTACTCGAACAGGAAATAATTCAAATAAACACGAAAGACCTAATTTATTTTATTCAATTTATTACGACCCAAAAACAAATGGCTTATCCTTAAAACCTTCGGCTAATTCAGTTGAAATATTGCCAATAAATGCAGAAGGTGAAGAAAAAACTTGGCGTTGGGGAAAAGAAACATTTGAGCAAAAAAAGGACACAGAGTTACTTGTAAAAAAAGTCAAAGGTGAATTCAAGGTTTTCAAGAAAAGAAGACCTGATGACATACAGGGTAGAAAACCAAGGACTGTTTGGACTGATTCAAGGTATGACGCTTCAAGTAATGGGATTATGCTCCTTAGGTCCGTATTAGGAAAAAACGAATTTTCCTATCCCAAATCACTTTACGCTGTGATGGATATAATAAAAGTCCTATCTGATAAGAACGATAGAATACTTGACTTCTTTGCAGGTAGTGGCACTACGGCACACGCTGTTTTGGAACTTAATAGAGAAGATGGCGGCAACAGACAATTCATTATGTGTGAACAAATGAATTATGTAGAAACAGTTACAAGTAAGCGTATTCAAAAAATAATTGAGCAAAATAAAACGAACAATTTTGTTTATGCGGAGCTCAAAAAATATAATCAAAACTTTATCGAGCAGATTGAAGAAGCCAAAGACACCAAAGCACTTTTGCGGATTTGGGAGCAGATGAAAGCCAAAAGTTTTTTGAATTACAATGTGGACATTAAGAAGCAAGACGAACATTTAGTAGAATTAAAAACTCTCACCCTTGCCGAGCAGAAACAACACATTTGCGAACTATTGGACAAAAACCAATTATATGTAAATCTTTCTTCACTCAATGACAGCGACTTTAATTGCTCCAAAGAAGAAAAGAAAATAACAAAAGACTTTTATCAAATTAAGAAGTAAGCAAATGGCAGTTCTACACGAAATATTCAATAATCCATTTGCTAAACGAGCCTTAGCACAGGTTGATTTACCTATTTGGATTGGCGACAATTTAAGACCCGGATTTGGTCAGCGACCTTATCAGATTGAAGCATTTAAGCGATACATATACTTAGACCAAGAAGATTTAGAAGAAAAACCGAGAAAGCCTTACCACTTGCTTTACAATATGGCAACAGGTAGCGGAAAGACTTTGATAATGGCAGGTTTGATGTTGCACCTTTACCAGAAAGGCTATCGCAACTTTTTGTTTTTTGTAAACAGCAACAATATCATTCAGAAAACCAAAGACAATTTTCTTAACCCACAGGCTTCAAAATACTTGTTCAACAACAAAATTGTGATTGACGGAAAAGAAGTGCTAATCAAAGAGATTGACAACTTTGAAGAAGCCGACAATCAGAATATCAATTTGAAGTTTACCACTATTCAACAGCTTCATATTGACCTGAACAACACTAAAGAAAACAGCGTAACCTACGAAGATTTTAAGGACAAGAAATTGGTATTGATTGCTGATGAAGCACACCACTTGGTAGCAGGAACAAAATCGGGCAATATGTTCGGAAGTTGGGAAGACACCGTAAAGAAAATTCACGATTCCAATTTTGAAAATATCTTATTGGAGTTTACGGCAACCATTGACACCGACACTGCGGAATTAGTAAAACACTATCAAGACAAAGTAATTTTCAAATACGACCTTGCCGAGTTTCGGAAAGATAAATATTCCAAAGAAATCAACCTTATCCGTTCTTTGTATGACGAGCAAGAGAGAATCATTCAGGCTTTGATTTTGAATTTGTATCGTCAGGAATTGGCAACTTCAAACAATATCAATTTAAAGCCTGTAATTCTATTTAAAGCCAAAAAGACAATCAAAGAATCGGAACAGAACAAAGAGAATTTTCACAAACTAATTGATGATTTTTCTGTGGCGATGGTGGATAAAATTCAAAAGACTTCTACCGTTCCTATTGTTCAAAAGGCTTTCCGATTTTTTGAATCCAAAGGCATTTCACCCAATGAAATTGTAAAACGCATACAAGCCAATTTCAGATTTGAAAATTGTCTGAGTGCCAACAATGACGCAGAAGCCGAGCAAAACCAAATATTGCTCAACACCTTGGAAGATGAAAACAATCCAATCCGTGCCGTTTTTGCCGTTCAGAAACTAAACGAAGGTTGGGACGTGTTGAATTTGTTTGACATTGTTCGCCTTTATGAAGACCGAGACGGCAAAGACGGGAAGCCAGGCAAAACCACACTTTCAGAAGCCCAATTAATTGGGCGTGGTGCAAGATATTATCCTTTCGCATTAGAAGAAGGACAAGATAAGTTTACACGAAAATTTGATGATGATATTTCCAACGACTTAAAAACTTTGGAAGAACTGTATTACCACACCAAGGAAGATAGCCGTTATATTTCGGAATTGAAGAAAGCCCTTGTTGATTCGGGTATTTATGAAGATGATGAAAACCTTGTCACCAAACAACTGACTTTAAAATTAGACTTTAAAGGAACCGACTTTTATCGTGACGGACACGTTTTCTTCAATAAAAAAATTCCAAAGAGTTTTGACAACATTAAATCTTTCGCTGATTTAGGAGTTAAGAAAACCAACTACCGACATACTTTATCTTCAGGTGTCGGCAGAATGTCGGGTGCTTTTGCCGAAGCAGAAACTTCAGAAACAGAAGCTGTCAAAACCAAAGATATTAAGCTGACTGATATTCCGAAAAATACAATTCGTTTTGCATTAAGTCAAAATCCATTTTTCTACTTCGACAGTTTATCACACTACTTTCCGAGTGTTGGTTCACTTTCAAATTTCATTGACAGCACAGACTTCTTAGCAGGTTTAGAAATCACATTTAGCGGTACAGCTAATAGACTGAAAGAAATTAACCATTTCGACTATCTGCAAGCTTTAAACGGACTTTTGCAAAGCATTGAAGCAGATATTAGAAGCAATTCAACAGAATACGAAGGTTCGGACTACATTAAAGAACCTATTCACAAAGTATTTAAAGATAAGGAGATTAAGGTTTATAAAGACAGCGAACGAGCTGACGGACAAGAAGATGTGGTAGCCAAAGAGCCTTGGTATGCTTATAATGCCAACTACGGAACAAGTGAAGAAAAGAGTTTTGTTGAACTTTTTGCCAGACGTTTTGAAGGATTAAAACAGAAGTTTGATGATATTTACTTGATTCGCAACGAAAGAGAAATCAAAATCTACGACAAACTCGGACGAGCTTTTGAACCGGACTTCTTACTGTTTTGCAAACAACGTGACAGCGAACAGATGACTTTTCAAGTTTTCATAGAACCAAAAGGCGGTGTATGGGCACCACACGACAAATGGAAAGAAGATTTTTTAAAAGAAATCAGAGATGAACAAAAGACAATCAAAATCCATACTGACACCTATTTAATAACAGCCGTTCCGTTCTACAATTACAATAATGAAAACGAATTTAAGGTAATAATGGAAAAAGTGTTAGAAGTATAAAACGGACTGTATTATTCAATGATATTTTTTTTTAATAAGCTATTATTTTTATTAACATATTGTTGTGAAATACTTTTATAAAAAGTTTTTTACTATATGCTAAGAGTATTTAATTTTGCAACATTATAGATGTCGTATGTTTAGTTATTGTAAAAAATATATTTTTCCTTTAGTGTTGTTTTTCTTTTTAACTGCAAATCAGAGTGGTGTGTATTCGCAAGTTACTAAAGCCAGTTTGACGAATGAAAGAAAGCAGTTGGAAAAAGAATTGGCACAGCAGAAGAAATTATTAGACGAAACGACGAGAAACAGAAAAGCATCTTTACGAGAAATACAGCTTTTAACCAATCAAATTAAAAAACAAGAAAAACTTATTCAAACAATCACATCGGAACTTTCGTGCTTAGACGTAGAAATAGAGACGGTAACCGAGGAAATAGCACAGCTTCAAGTCAAATTGGATGAACTGATTAAAGAATACGAAAAAGCGATTTACATAGCCTATAAGCACAGAGACGTACTTCTTAAAACAACTTTTATTATTTCGGCTGAAAATATACATCAAGCTGTTAAACGTATGCGTTATTTGCAAGAGTATTCCAATGCTTTAAATCGTCACATGAAACTTATCAAAGAGACGCAAAAGGCAAAGAAAAGCAAAGAAGAAAGCTTGATAAGTATCAAACAAGATAAAATATGTTTGTTGGATAATAAGAGTAAAGAGAAAACCAATTTACAACAACAACAACAACAGAAAGATAAACTTGTAGTAGACCTAAGAAAGAAAGAGAGTCAGATAAATAAAGAAATAGCAGCTAAAGTAAAAAGACAGAAAGCAATAGATGCACAAATAGCTAAAATTGTTGAGGCGGAATTAGCCAAAGCCAAAGCTACGACAAAAGCCTCGCCCAAGATAGCGGAAGCTAATGTAACATTAGCCAACGATTTTGCGAACAATCAAGGAAAACTTCCTTGGCCCGTAGATAACGGAACAATTATTACGGGTTTTGGAACTTATTCTCATCCGGAGGTATCCTCTGTGAAAATCACCAATAATGGCATTAATATTTTAACGGATAAAACTTCACAAGTACGTGCGGTTTTCAAAGGTAAAGTATCGACTGTAACGGCTATGGATGGTGCTAACGTTGTGATTATTAGTCATGGAACTTATTTGACGGTTTACAGTAATTTAGGCACTGTCTATGTTAAAGCAGGCGATAATGTCAACACAAAACAAGTTATCGGAACCATGAAAGCCGAGCCTAACGATAGCAAATCGGAGTTGCATTTCGAAATACGCAGAGAACGAACGCCGCTTAATCCCGTACAGTGGATAAGCAGATAAATAAATTGATTTCCTTTTTGCTTTTTATACAATAAAAGAAGCATAGTTAAAGTTACTTTTACACATTATTTAAAAAAATAAACATTAATATAATATTATTAGAGAAAAAATTGTAACTTTGCAGGCTTAAAAAAAATTAAAACTCGAATAGTGTATGTTGAAGAAAAGGGTTGTTTTTCTTTTGTTTAGCTTTCTTATTGTCGTGTCTTTTCCTGTATTGGCACAGCAAAAAGAACAGCGTTCGTATAAAAAAGAGAAGCGAATAGAGAAAAAAAGTAAAACAAAAACGAGTCGAAAATTTCGCAAATACAAAACAAAAGAAGAAAAATTCGAGGCAGCTAAAATGTATTATTCAAAAGGTTCTTATTTAACGGCATCGCAATTATTAGAAGAAATTTATCCTTTGTATTTAGGTACCGAAAAAGGAGATTCCATTCTATTTTTATTTGCGAGCAGTTATTATCGCAATGCTGATTATCTGATAGCTGCATTTTATTTTAATGATTTTTTAAGAAAATATCCGCAAAGTCCTCGTGCCGAAGATGCTGCTTTTTATAGAGCAAAAGCCTATTATTTGAACTCGCCCGACTATAATTTAGACCAAACCGATACTTATTTGGCAAAAGAAAATTTAGAAATGTTTGCTAATTACTATCCTAAAGGAGAGCATATTGAAGAAGTGAATGTTATGTTGGATAGTGTTAGAAATAAATTAGCCTTGAAAGATTTTTCAATAGCAATGATGTATTATCGGACCAAGAATTATAAATCGGCACAAATAGCTTTTCAAAATTTAATGAAAGATTATGCTGATAGTAAGTACGTAGAAGAAGCACTTTTTATTATGATGAAAAACAACTACGAATATGCAATGAAAAGTGTTGAGGCTAAAAAACTCGAACGCTTTCAAATGGTAATAGATGTGAAAAATAAATTAAAAGCCAAATATCCTACATCGCCTTATTTAGCGGAAGCGGAAAAAATATCGAATGAAGTCGAAAAAAGAATGGCAAAATTAATAGCAGAAAAAAAATAATTAAAAATATTAAATATTATATAAATGGATAATCAAGAAAAAGAAAACAAAACTCATCAAACTAGAATAGTGAGACCGAACACCTTAGCTATTACAAGAGATATTGATAAATTTGATGAAAAAACAGGTAATCTTTACGAAACCGTTGTAGTGATATCGAAAAGAGCCAATCAAATAGCATCGGATTTAAAAGAAGAATTGGAAGAGAAAATAAAAGAGTTTGCACCGATTCGCGATACGATGGAAGAAATATTAGAAAACAGAGAACAAATAGATTTAGCCAGACAATATGAGCAAATGCCGAAACCTTCTCTGTTGGCTACCGAAGAATTTTTAGAAGATAAAATTTATTTCCGTAAACCCGAAGAATAAAATCTGATTTTGAATACGAAGGGGAATATATTAATCGGTATAACAGGCGGTATTGCTGCATATAAGTCTTTGTCGCTTATACGTTTGTTTGTACAAAATGGCTATGAGGTGAAAGTAGCGACAACTAAAAACGCACTTAATTTCATTACGCCATTGTCAATAGAAACGCTTAGCAATAATACGCTTTATTCCGATATGTTTACCCTGCCGAGCAATCGGCAAGTTGAGCACATAGCTTTGTCGGATTGGGCAGATGTTGTGGTTGTTGCACCGGCTTCTGCCAATATCATAGGGAAATTAGCTTCGGGCATTGCCGACGATGCTTTAAGTACATTGCTCTTAGCCGTTAAAAAGAAAATATACATTGCCCCGGCGATGAATGAAAGAATGTTTACTCATTTTTCAGTTCAAAAAAATTTAAGCTATTTACGTGAAAATGGAATACAAATTATTGAACCTGAAGAAGGATTTTTAGCATGTAAGGTCAAAGGAAAAGGGAGAATGGCAGAGCCGGAAACGATTTTTAACATAGTCAACGACGGCTTTGAAGCAAAAGAATCTTTTTCTCATCTTACGGCATTGGTAACGGCAGGTCCTACATACGAACCTATTGATGCTGTTCGCTTTGTAGGGAATTATTCTTCAGGTTTAATGGGTTTTTCATTGGCGGAAGCATTAGCCGAAAAGGGCATACGGGTCAATCTTGTCGCAGGACCGACACACTTAACAAGTCGGCATCCTTTCATTCAACGCACCGATGTGCAAACGGCAAATGAAATGCTGAATGCCTGTAAAAGCTTAGCTGCTAAAGCCGATATTCTTATTATGGCAGCTGCTGTTGCCGACTATTCGCCCGAGCATCCCTCAACGGAAAAAATAAAGAAAACAACAAAGGATTTGCAACTCACTTTACAACCGACAGCGGATATTTTAAAAACATTGGCTGCAAAAAAGAAAAAAAAGCAAGTGGTTGTCGGCTTTGCTCTCGAAACCAATAATGAAGTAGAAAATGCAAAGAAAAAATTAAAAGAAAAAAATGCCGACTGCATCGTTTTAAATTCATTACGCGACGAAGGAGCCGGTTTTGGCGTAACGACAAATAAAGTAAAAATAATAGACACAAAGGGAAATATAATTGATATTCCTTTGCAGTCGAAAAAAGAAATTGCAAAAACAATCGTTCAATATATAATAACACATCATATAAATAAAAATAAAAAACAATGAAAAGGCTGATTGTAAGTTTGTTTTTAACGATAAGCTTCATTGCATGTTTTTCTCAAGAATTTAAAGCAAGAGTGAGTGTCAACACTCAAAAATTACAAGGAGCGGATAAAACACCGTTTACTGCACTCGAACAAGAATTAAATTCTTTTGTCAATGAACGTAAATGGACGAATTATAACTTTAAAAGTGAAGAAAAAATAGAATGCAATATTCAATTAAGCATTGAAGAAATTGTTTCGGCAGGAAAATACAATGCAAGACTGCTTGTGCAATTAAGTCGTCCAGTATTTAATTCTTCTTACCTTTCTTCTTTATTTGCTTTTCAGGATAATGGCGTATCTTTTACTTATACGCTTAATCAGCCCTTAGACTATGATAACAATAGCTTTCAACATCCGCTTACAGCCATTGTCGGTTTTTATTTAAATTTATTTTTAGGTTTAACCTTCGATTCTTTTTCTCAGAGCGGAGGTACACCTTACTATAGTCAATGCCAGACTATTTTAAATTATTCGCAAGCCAACAGCGTAGGCTGGGACCCTAAAGAAAAGAAAAATCGTTATTGGCTGATTGAAAATATAAGCAATCCGTCTAATCAGGTCATTCGAGATTTTTATTATAAATACCATCGTCTCGGATTAGATATAATGCACAAAGATATTGACGGAGCTCTCGATAATATTTTACAAGCTTTAGAAGAATTAAAACAATTCAATCAATCCAAATCAGGTGTAATGATGTTTAGCTTGATATTTACAGCTAAAAGCGATGAATTGGTCAATGTTTTTTCGGGAGCATCTGAGGAAAAACGTCATCAAGCTTATGAGCTTTTGAAGCAAATGGACCCTTTAAATGAATCGAAATATAGTAAATTAACGAAATAATTTTTATTGGAAAATTTAATTTATGTTACAAAGCCTTAGTATTGAAAATTACACCTTAATCAAACGTGTACACATTGATTTTGCAGATGGATTTTCTGTTATTACAGGCGAAACGGGAGCAGGGAAGTCGATTTTATTGGGAGCTATAGCATTGTTAACAGGGCAGCGTGCCGACACTTCTGTTTTATACGATAAAACAAAAAAAAGTATTGTTGAAGCCGAGTTTGCAATTAAAGGCTACGGATTAGAAGAATTCTTTGAAGAAAACGATATAGATTACGACAATCAATGCATTATACGTAGAGAAATAACACCTCAAGGAAAATCGCGTGCTTTTATTAACGATACCCCCGTAGCATTGAACGTATTGAAAAAAATAGGGGAAGACTTATTGGATATTCATGCTCAGCATACTAATTTGCTATTGCAAAATAAAGATTTTCAACTAATCTTAGTCGATCAATACGCACAGTTACAAGAAGAAATAGCAACATATCAACAACATTATAAGCAATATATTAATCTAAAAAAAGAATACGATTCCTTATTTACAAAAGATATCAATACCGATAAAGATTACTGGAAGTTTTTATACAAAGAGTTGGAAGATGCTCACTTACAAGTAGGGGAGCAACAAGAATTGGAAAGTAATTTGGAAATTTTATCCAATGCGGAAGAAATAAAACGGCAACTTTATACCGTATCTCAGCAGTTGCAAGAAAATGAGGGCAATGTTTTGTCTAATTTACACGATTGTCATAATCGCATGCAAAGCATTGAAAAATATAAAAAAGAAATTCAAACCATATCGGAACGTCTTTATTCTCAAATAGTAGAATTAAAAGATATCCTATTAGATGTGGATAAATTACAGGAAGACACAATGCATGACCCTTTTAAGATAGACCAATTCACACAGCGTTTGGATGAAATATATACACTTCAAAAAAAACACAAAGTCAATACGGAAGAACAGCTATTGGAAATCCGACAAACGATAGAAAATAAATTGCAGGCTATGGCATCATTGGAAAGTAAAAAGGAAGAAATAACAGCAGCTATAGCTCAATTAGAAACTCATTTACATATATTAGCACAACAACTTTCCGATAAGCGAAAGCAGATAGTCGGTAAAATGGAAACCGACATAAAAAGCGTTTTGCATTTTATGAATATGCCTCATGCGATAGTCAATATTCGATTAGAAAAAACCGATACTCTCAACAATAGAGGATTTGATAAATGTGTTTTTTATTTTACGGCTAATCTTGGAACAACAACACAACCCGTTCATGCTATTGCTTCGGGAGGAGAGCTGTCGCGATTGATGTTAGCAATGAAATCTTTAATTTCTCAGAAAAATATATTACCTACTATTATTTTCGATGAAATTGATAGCGGTGTTTCGGGCGAAATATCGACAAAAATGGCTAAGGTAATGCAAAAAATAGCCGGTTATAGCCAAGTAATAGCTATTACACATGTTCCGCAAATTGCTGCAAAAGGTAGCAAACATTACCTCGTTTATAAGGAAACAAAAGATGAAAAAGCAATTTCTACTATCAAAGAATTATCTTCCGATGATAGAATTTATGAAATTGCAAAAATGATAAGCAACGAACAAATAACTGATAGTGCAATAGATGCGGCAAAACATTTGCTTAAATCTTAAAAAAATAAAGATGTTGAAAAAAAAATATTTCAAAAATGTGAATATTTACAAATAAAATGCTTATTTTTGTAAAAAAATTTAGAAAATATAAATAAATAACATAAATTAATATAAAATACTTTAAATATGATAGATATAGATTGGAAAAATTTAGCATTTGGGTACGTGAAAACCGATTATAATGTAAGATGCTATTATCGAAACGGACAATGGGGCGAGTTAGAAGTATCGTCTTCGGAAGAAATACCGATGCACATGGCAGCAACTTGTTTGCATTATGGTCAAGAAGCATTTGAAGGATTAAAAGCTTTCAGAGGTAAAGATAATAAAATTCGTTTGTTCCGTATTGATGAAAATGCAAAACGTTTGCAAGCATCATGTGCAGGGATTATGATGGCGGAATTTCCTATAGAAAAATTTAAAGAAGCGGTTCGTAAAGTTGTTAAATTAAACGAACGTTTTATTCCACCTTATGGAACAGGAGCATCGCTTTATATACGTCCATTAGTTATAGGAACAGGTGCACAAGTGGGAGTTAAACCGGCAAGCGAATATTTATTTGTCGTTTTTGTAACACCGGTAGGACCTTACTTTAAAGGCGGATTCAAAACGACTCCGTTTGTCATAACACGTAAATACGACCGTGCAGCTCCTCTTGGTACGGGAACTTTCAAAATAGGAGGAAATTATGCTGCAAGTTTACGTGCAGGGCAAGAAGCTGCTAAAGGAGGATATTCTAATGTGTTTTATTTAGACGCTATTGAGAAAAAATACATTGACGAATGCGGAGCAGCCAACTTCTTTGGTGTTAAGAACAACACTTATATTACACCTAAATCCAATTCAATATTACCTTCTATTACTAATAAATCCTTACTGCAATTGGCTGAGCATTTAGGAATGAAAGTAGAAAGAAGACCTATAGCTTTAGAAGAGTTGGAAACTTTTGAAGAAGCAGGTGCTTGCGGTACGGCTGCCGTAATAAGTCCAATCGGATATATTGATGATTTAGATAATAATAAACGCTATACTTTTTCAAAAGACGGTGAACCGGGTCCTTGGAGTACAAAATTATTCAAATTATTACAAGGAATACAGTATGGAGAAGAGAAAGATGTGTTTAATTGGTGCGAAATATTATAAACAATTTAAAAACATAAATTTAATATGATGAAAAAAAGAAATGTAATTATTATTGGAGCTGCGGGAAGAGATTTTCATAACTTCAACACCTATTATAGAGGAAAAGCTAATTATAATGTAGTAGCTTTCACAGCAGCACAAATTCCTGATATTGCAGGAAGAAAATACCCGAAGGAATTGGCAGGTGCAGATTTGTATCCTAATGGAATTCCTATTTATGATCAAAAAGATCTTGAAAAATTGATTAAAAAACACAATGTTGATGATTGTGTTTTTGCATACAGTGATATCGAGTATAGAGATATTATGAATATTTCGGCAATGGTAAATGCTGCCGGTGCAAATTTCGTATTGTTAGGACCAAAAGAAACTTCCATTAAAAGCAAAAAACCGGTTATTGCAGTGGGTGCAACCAGAACAGGTTGCGGTAAAAGCCAAACTTCAAGAAAAATTATTGAAGCTTTTATGGAATTGGGCGTAAAAGTTGTTGCCGTTCGTCACCCGATGCCTTATGGCGATTTGAATGCTCAAAAAGTTCAAAGATTTGCTACGGTAAAAGATTTGAAAAAACACAAATGTACTATTGAAGAAATGGAAGAGTATGAACCGCACGTGGTAAGAGGTAATGTTATTTATTCGGGAGTAGATTATGAAGCAATCTTAAGAGCTGCTGAAAATGATCCGAACGGTTGTGATGTTATTCTTTGGGACGGCGGTAACAACGACTTCTCTTTCTACGAAACGGATATGATGGTTACCGTAGTTGACCCACATAGAGCAGGACACGAAGTTTCTTATTATCCCGGCGAAGCTACTTTGAGATTAGCTGATGTTGTTGTTATTAACAAAATTGATACAGCTTCTCCTGAAGGCATTCAAAAAGTTAGAGACAATATTAGTAAAGTCAATCCTAAAGCCATTGTTGTTGATGCAGCTTCACCGATTTCGGTTGATAAACCGGAATTAATTAAAGGTAAAAAAGTATTGGTGGTAGAAGACGGACCAACTCTAACTCATGGTGATATGACTATAGGTGCAGGTACTGTAGCTGCTAAAAAATATGGTGCTGCAGAATACGTTGACCCACGTCCTTATACGGTTGGCAAGTTAACCACTACTTTTGAAACCTATCCGGGAATCGGTAAATTATTACCGGCTATGGGGTATGGTGCAGAACAGATTGCTGATTTAGAAAAAACTATCGCAAAAACTCCTTGCGATACGGTTGTAATTGCTACGCCGATTGATTTGTCAAGAATCGTAAAAATCAACAAGCCGACCGCAAAAGTAGAATACGAACTTCAAGAAATCGGTCAACCCGATTTTAAAGCTATTATTAAAGAGTTTGTTGCAAAACACATAAAAAAATAAATTCACGGAAAGCGACTTTCTTGTAGAGTCGCTTTTTTTTTATACTAATATTTTATAATATTAAAAATGAAAAATAAAAGTCTTATATCCATTACGGATTACAGTAAAGAAGAGTATTTACGTATACTTTCTTTAGCAGAAGAATTTGAAAAAGAACCCAATCAAAGAATTGCAGAAGGAAAAGTAGTTGCCAGCTTGTTTTTTGAACCTTCGACTCGTACGCGATTAAGTTTTGAAAGCGCCATTAATCGATTAGGTGCTAAAGTGGTAGGGTTTGCCGATACGAATACTTCCAGTGGAACGAAAGGAGAAAGTATGGTAGATACGATAAAGACTGTAAGTTGTTATGTAGATTTAATTGTCATGCGTCATTCATTGGAAGGTGCCGCTCGTTTAGCAAGCGAAGTAGCATCTGTTCCTATTATCAATGGAGGAGACGGCTCCAATCAACATCCGACACAATGTTTACTTGATCTTTACTCTATCAAAAAAACACAAGGAACTTTAGATAATTTAGATATTGCTTTAGTAGGTGATTTGAAGTACGGTAGAACAATTCACTCTTTAGCTATTGCCATGAGTAATTTTAATACTACTTTCCATTTAGTATCACCTGAAAGTTTAAAATTACCAAGCTCTGTTAAAATGTATATTAAAGAAAGAAACCTTAAGTATTATCAATATACTGAAATACAAGATGCTGTTGATAAAGTAGATATACTATACATGAGCCGTGTTCAAAGAGAGCGATTTTTAGATATTCAAGATTATGAAAAAGTGAAAAATTCATGCATTTTAGATAAATCTCTATTAGCCAGTGTAAAATCAAGTATGAAAGTATTGCATCCACTTCCACGTGTTAATGAAATTAATATAAATGTAGATAGCACGCCTTATGCTTATTATTTTCAACAAGCTAAAAATGGTGTTTTTGTACGTCAAGCACTTATAGCTTTAATTTTAGGATTAAAATAATACAAATAAAATGAGTAAGAAAGAGTTAATAGTATCAGCCATTCAAAATGGAACAGTCATCGACCATATAGCTGCCGATAAACTATTTCAAGTAATCAAAATCTTAAATCTCGAAATTTGTTCTAATCAAATTTTATTCGGAACGAATTTAGAAAGTAAAAAATTAGGGAAAAAAGCCATTATAAAGATTCAGAATAAGTATTTTGAAAAACAAGAAATCAGTAAAATTACCATTGTAGCTCCTACAGCTTCTTTGATAATGATTAAGGATTATGAAGTTATAGAGAAAGTTAATTTATCATTGCCACATACAATTGAAGGAATTGTGAAGTGTTTTAATCCGAAATGTATTACCAATCACGAAACAGTATTGCAAAAATTCACAGTGCTAAATAATTCTCCTAACGATAATATCAGATTGTTTTGCCATTATTGTGAGAAAATAACGAAAGAAGATTATTTGACTTTTTTATAGGATAGCTTCATCGTTATTTTGACTAACTTCTTGAATTGAACGCCACAGTTGAGATGCTGTGGTGTCCCAAGAGAACTTTTGTAATTGTTTTTTCCCTTTTTCTATTAATGCTAACCGTAATTTATCGTTCGTAAAAATTTCTATCATAGCATTAGTAATTTCATCTATATGATAAGGACTCACTAAAATGGCTGCATCTTCGGCAATTTCGGGCATAGCCGTAATGTTGGAGGTAATTACCGGAACATTGCATGAAAATGCTTCTAAAATAGGAACACCAAATCCTTCAAAATAGGAGGCATAAAGCAAGCAATGAGATGAAGATAGGATTTCGTTGAGTTTTTTAGTCGACACATATCCTGTAAATATAACGTCATCACGATATTTAAGAGAAGAGTAGACCATTTTCATTTGTTTTGTCCAATATTTTTGAGTACCGGCAAATACTAATTTGGCTTTAAATCCTTGTTCTTTAAATAAATCGAAAGCCAATAAATGATTAATAATATTCTTGCGTTGATTTCCGCTTCCAACAAAGACAAAGTAAGGACACCCTTCTGATAATTGATTGCGAACAACCGTTTTTTCGCTTTCAGGTATTTCAAAAAAATCTTCAGCTGCGGCATTGTAAACTACTTCGATTTTCGATGCAGGAATACCATAAGTTTTTACAATGTCATTTTTTGAAAAGTGGGATACGGTAATTAACTTATCGGCTTTGTGAGCAAATTGAGGAAAAAAATACTGAAAGTAGCGACGTGTTAATTTAGGGAGAAAATCGGGATGATGCTCAAAGTTGAGGTCATGTATGATGTTGATAGTCTTTACAGAAGTGTTTAAACAAATCCAGCCGTCAGGAGAAAGGAATATGTCAATTTTTTCTTTTTTTAAAGCACGTTTGATACCGAATTCGAAAAATAAAAACCATAAAAAAGGATGTCGAGCAGGAGGAAAAACGACAACGGGTTTTACGTTGTCGGCAAAAATAAACTCATCTAAAGGTTTGCGGTCAAAAAAGAAGATAAAGTCATGTTCAGGATGTGCTTTTACCATGCGTTTAAGTACTTCGTAAGAGAACCACGCAATGCCGTCCATCTTTCCTTTAACAAATAGCCGAGTATTAACGCCTATACGCATCAGATATGTTATTTATTATTGGTCTTTGTGTTTTTCTTTTTTTTAATAAGAAAAATATCTTTATCGTTATTATAGTCTAATGTAATTTTATCACCACCTTTAATAGATTCATTGATAATTTCTTCTGAAATTAAATCTTCTACGTATTTTTGAATAGTACGTTTCAACGGTCTTGCTCCAAATTGAGAACTCCATCCTTTTTCTGCTATTGCATCTTTGGCTTTATTAGAAAGCGATAACTCTATGTCGAGTTCATTTAGTCGCTGATAGACAAATTGCAATTCTATTTCGATGATTTTATGTATGTCTTTTTTCTCTAATGGATTAAAGATAATAATATCATCAAGGCGATTTAAAAACTCAGGTGCAAATTGTTTGCTTACAGCATCTTCTATTACTTTTTGTGCATTTTTAGCCTCTGCTTCTTGTCGTGCTTTTGTCGAAAAACCTACTCCTGTTCCAAATTCTTTTAATTGGCGACTACCTACATTGGAAGTCATGATGATAATCGTGTTTTTAAAATCTACTTTACGTCCTAATCCGTCAGTAAGTTGACCATCATCAAATACTTGTAATAAAATATTATAGATATCGGTATGTGCTTTTTCAATTTCATCGAGTAATACAATAGAGTAGGGCTTTCTTCTTACTTTTTCGGTTAATTGTCCTCCTTCTTCATACCCTACATAGCCCGGAGGCGCTCCTATTAAACGAGATATTGTGAATTTTTCGGTATACTCGCTCATGTCGATGCGTATCATAGCATCGTAGCTGTCAAATAAATATTTAGCCAATACTTTTGCCAAATAGGTTTTTCCGACACCCGTAGGTCCTAAGAAAACAAACACTCCAATGGGTTTATTGGGGTCTTTTAATCCGATTTTATTTCTTCGGATAGCTTTCGATATTTTATTAATGGCTTCTGCTTGTCCGATAACTTGTTCGTTCAACTCTTTTTCCATTGTAACAAGTCGTTGGTTATCTTCTTTTGCAATACGCTTTGCCGGCACTCCTGTTATCATAGCTACTACATCTGCAACTATTTCTTCGTTTACTTCTTTACGATTGAGCTGGATTTCTTTTTCCCAATTTGCTTTTGCAATATTGATTTGTTCTTCTAAATCTTTGTATAAATCTCTATATTTAGCAGCTTCTTCGTAGGATTGTTTTTGAATTGACTTTCGTTTTTCATCATTAAGTTCATCAAGACGCTTTTCCATTTGAATAATATCTTCAGGAATTTCAATGTGATGTATGTGGACTCTTGCTCCGGCTTCATCTAAAGCGTCAATAGCTTTATCGGGAAGACAACGGTCGGTGATATAGCGTTGTGTAAGAGTAACACAGGCTTTAATAGCTTCGTCGGTATAATAAACAAGGTGATGGTCTTCGTATTTGCTTTTGATATTATGTAGTATCTCTATTGTTTCTTGTGGGGTAGTAGGCTCTACTAAAACTTTTTGAAATCGTCTTTCTAAAGCTCCATCCGATTCAATGTGTTTGCGGTATTCATCAAGAGTTGTTGCTCCAATACATTGTAATTCACCACGTGCCAAAGCGGGCTTAAACATATTGGAGGCATCTAATGAACCGGAGGCATTACCTGCTCCTACAATGGTGTGTAGTTCATCAATAAATAAAATAACATCCGGATTAGCTTCTAATTCGTTTAAAACCGCTTTCATACGCTCTTCAAACTGTCCTCTGTATTTAGTGCCGGCAATCATAGAGGCTAAGTCGAGTGTAACAATTCGTTTGTTAAATAAGATGCGTGGAACATTACGCTGTTTGATACGCAAAGCCAAACCTTCTGCTATGGCAGATTTTCCAACACCGGGTTCACCTATCAATACGGGATTGTTTTTCTTACGTCGACTAAGAATCTGAGCAATACGTTCCAATTCTTTCTCTCTTCCGACAATAGGGTCCAAGCGATCTTCTTCTGCTGCTTTGCTTAAATCTCGTCCAAAAGCATCTAAGACAGGAGTGCTTCTTTTTTTAGATTTATCTTTTTTGGTATATTCATGGGGATTATCATAAGATTCCATAAAATATTCGCTGTCGGAATTATCAGAGTCGGCACTACTAATAGGCGATGCATTTTCTTGTGATGAAAGTTTATCCGCCATAAGCAATGATTCTACTTTTTTGTAAGTAATACCTTGTTCTTCTAATAATTTCTTTATGTAGTTATCGTCTGTCCAAAGTATAGAAAGAATGAGATGTTCTATTTCGATGTTTTTGCTATGAAATTTTTTGGCAAATAAGCCTGCTAAATTAATAACGCGTTCGGTTTGTTTGTAGAGAGGTAGAGACTCAGCTTGTACATGGGGATTAGCATCGTATAATTCGGTGATTTTTTTGATAATACGTTCTTTGATTAAATCTATATTGACATCAAACTCTGAAAAAACATGTTTTACAACAGGAATTTCCATGTCAATCATCGTTAAAAAAAGATGCTCAATTCCTATAAACTCATTTCCTAATTGTTGTGCTATAGTAGAACTATAACGTAACATTACTTCCATATCGTTTGAAAAAGTCCACTTACTCATTTTTATATGTTATTGTTTATGAATTGATACTATATAATAATAATAAGACTAATAATTTTTTTCAAAAATACTAAAAATAACTATGTGATGAAGAGTATAAATAAGAATAATTTTTAACATTAAAATGTTAAGTTTATATACGGATAGGTTTGTTGTGAAAAATTATTTTATGATAAAGTGTTTGATGTTTATCGTAGTTGTTTTAATATTTTTATAGTTAGTGTTTTATGTGAATAAATGTAGAAAAATTTGTTTGTGGCTTGCTTTTTAAAAAAAGAAATGTTACTTTTGTAGGTAAATATTAAATAAAAGGATTTTATGTCCAAACACAAAATTTTATTTGTTAATCAAGAGATTACCCCATATTTGGAAGAGACTTACATGTCAAAAATAGGGAGATATTTACCTCAAACTATTCAAGAAAGTGGAATTGATATCAGAATTTTTATGCCACGTTATGGACTTGTAAGTGAGAGAAAAAACCAATTACATGAAGTGATTCGTTTATCCGGACAAAATATCATCATTAAAGATGTAGACCATCCTTTAATTATAAAAGTAGCTTCCATACAGTCAGTGCGTATGCAAACTTATTTTATTGATAATGAGCTTTATTTTGACAGAAAGTTTATATTGCACGATAAAAACGGAAAATTCTTTTCGGATAATGATGAGCGAGCTATTTTTTACGCAAAAGGGGTAATTGAAACGGTTAAAAATCTTGGGTGGGCACCTGATATTATTCATTGCAATGGATGGATTTCATGTTTAGTTCCTTTATATATTAAAACAGCCTATAAAGATAATCCTTTGTTTACCAACTCTAAAGTCATATATTCCGTATACAATGATAAATTTGATAAAAAACTCAATCGTTCTTTTACTAGCAAGCTGAAATCAACGATGATACCTAATAAAGAAGCCGCTAAATACAAAGATGCTACCTATTTAAGCACTACTAAATTGGCGATTGAACATTCTGATGCCGTAGTAATAGGAGAAGAAGATATTGATGCGTCGATTAAAACTTTTATTGCCAAATCCGGCAAAATCAATTTTGTTCATCCTCAAGATAATTTTGGTTCTGATTATATTGCTTTATATGAACGTGTACTTGAATAATCACAGTTGTTAAAACTTAAAAAATGAATAAAAGTATCTTTTCTTTGTTCGTTCTACTTCCTTTTTTGTTATTAGCATGTAAAGAAGAAGAAAATATAGTGGGAGCAGACTTACAGCCTAACAGCGAAAAATATCAATTGCAGTTTACAGATACAAGTTCAATCAATGCTTATTCGGTAATAGATACGATAGCAACCGGTCAAATGAACTTGAATTTATTAGGATTTGTTGCCGACCCTATCTTTGGCAAATCGCAAGTTGGAATTTGTTCTCAATTTCGTTTATCGGTAACGGCTTTGGATTTCGGACAAGAGGCAGTATTAGATTCCATTGTGTTGACATTATCCTATGAAGGTTATTTTGGAGATACACTGAAGCCTTTTATTATCAGAGTTTATGAATTAGATGAAGGTATAGATGAGAATAAAACGTATTATAATACGTCGCTATTGACATATAAACCGACGAACTTAACCGCAGCAACCGATTATTATTGTTATCCGACACCTCAAACTATTAATAAGGCTGATACTGTTAGTAAAAAACCTGTTTTACGTATTCCGTTGCAAAACACATTTGGAACTCAAAAATTTATCGAAAAATCAAATACGACGGAATTAGAAAATAACGAAAATTTTTTGAAATACTTTAAAGGATTGTATATTGTTGCAGAAGGTGTGGGAGAAAACGGTTCTATAATTTATGTCAATATGTTGAATCCGTTGTCTAACTTAACTTTGTATTATCATAACAAAGAAAAAAATGCTTTAAAACATTCGTTTGTTGTTAACGATAAGGCTATGCGTTTTACCACTATTAATCATTTTAATTATGCCGATGCCGATGGGTCGTTAAAAAAACAGCTTATTGATAAAGATTATTCGGAAACCGAAGAAAAACTTTTTGTACAAGCATCGGGTGGTGTTAAGACAATTGTAGAATTTCCTTATATCAAGGAAATGTTTAAAGATAAAAAAGTAGTTATCAATAAAGCCGAATTAGTCATTCAGCGTTATGGTGATGACTATACGTTTTTTTATCAACCCCCTGCTTTGGATTTGTATTATAAAAAAGATATGTCTTTGACTACAGCCTATTATCTTCCCGATTATAAATTAGGAGCAGCTTATTTCGGAGGGGATTATAATACAAGTAAAAAAGAATATAGGTTTCGTATTACGCAATACATTCAAAACTTAATAATGAATGATACATTGAAAGCCTATCCTTTACATTTAGTTGTTAAAGGAGCTGCTACAAAGGCGAATAGACTAATATTTTATGGAACAAATCCTGCTACTTATGAAAATCGTTTGCGATTAGAAATAACTTATGCTTATATAGACAATTAAAATATGAGATTATGTGTGGAATAGTGGCTTATATTGGAGATAAGGAAGCATATCCTATTCTTATAAAAGGATTGCATCGTTTAGAATACAGAGGATATGACAGTGCAGGACTTGCCTTATTACAAGATAAGGTAAATGTAATAAAAACGAAAGGTAAAGTGAGTGATTTGGAAGAGTATTGTGAATCAAAAGATATTGCGGGAACTGTGGGAATTGCTCATACGCGCTGGGCGACACATGGCGAACCTAACGACTTAAATGCTCATCCACATCTTTCGAATAACAAACAAATGGCGTTGATTCATAATGGAATTATTGAAAATTATCAGATTCTAAAAGCTGAATTGTTACGTAGAGGTTATGAATTTAAAAGTAATACGGACACCGAAGTGTTAATTCATTTAATAGAAGATGTTCAAAGTAAACACGATGACATGGAGCTTTACGAAGCCATTCGTCTTGCATTGACACAGGTTGTAGGAACTTATGGTATAGCGGTGATTTCTATTGACGAGCCCGACACCTTGATTGTAGCCAAAAAGGGAAGTCCGTTGCTTATAGGCATAGGTGAAGATGAATATTATGCTGCTTCGGATGGTTCCGCTATCGTTGAATATACGAAAAAGGTAGTTTATTTAAAAGATGGCGAAATGGCAATCTTGAAAAAACATAAGGATATTGTTTTAAAAACAATTGAAAATAAGAATATTATTCCTTATGTGCAAGAGTTGGAGATTACTTTGAGTCAATTAGAAAAAGGTGGTTATGAGCATTATATGCTAAAAGAAATATATGAACAACCCAACTCTATAGCCGATAGTATGCGAGGACGATTAAATGTGAAAAAAGAAATAGTTTCTTTAGGAGGAATTGTTGAATACGAAGAGACTATTTTGCAAGCACGTCGTATTATTATTATCGGATGCGGAACATCGTATCATGCCGGACTCTTAGCAGAATACATGTTTGAGGAGCTTGTGCGTATTCCTGTAGAAGTAGAATATGCTTCTGAATTTATTTACAGAAATCCTATTATTTATGAAGATGATGTAGTGATAGCCATTTCGCAGTCGGGCGAAACTGCCGACACTTTGGCTGCTGTAAACATGGTAAAAGAAAAAGGCGCTACTGTTTTGGGAATATGCAATGTCGTAGGCTCTTCCATTGCTCGTGCAACGCATGCAGGTTCGTTTACACATGCAGGTCCGGAGATAGGAGTAGCCTCAACAAAAGCATTTACTGCCCAATTTACAGTCTTGACGCTAATGGCACTTTCTTTGGCAAAAAGAAAAGGGAAAATATCACGTACCAAGTACTTTGAAATGATAGCCGAATTAGAAAGAATACCAAAGAAGGTTAAATACACTCTTCAAACGGATGCTTTGACAAAAGAAGTAGCACACTATATAAAAGATAGTAGAAATGCTCTCTATTTAGGAAGAAAATATAATTTTCCTATTGCTTTAGAAGGAGCTTTAAAATTGAAAGAAATTTCTTATATACATGCCGAAGGCTATCCCGCAGCTGAAATGAAACATGGTCCTATTGCATTGATAGACGAAGAAATGCCTGTAATTGTAATTGCTACTAATAAAGGAACTTATCAGAAAATCATAAGCAATATAGAAGAAGTAAAATCAAGAAAAGGGAAAATTATTTCCATTGTGTTTAAAGGAGACCAAGAGGTAAGAAACATATCCGATTATGTAATAGAAGTTCCGGAAACCGATGAAATGTTTAGTCCTTTTGTGTCTATTATTCCATTGCAATTATTAGCTTATCATGTAGCGGTATTGAGAGGATGTAATGTAGACCAGCCAAGAAATCTTGCTAAATCGGTAACGGTTGAATAAAAGATTAGCTTTATTAGGCTGATGATGTAAAATAAATAAAACTGTTAAAAATGAAAAAATTTACACTCATTTTTTTACTGTCTTTGACTTGTAGCATTTTGTTGATTACTTGTCGTCAAAATAAAAATGTTTCAGACGAAGAATACTTAGCTTTTATTGATAATGTTTTTAAAGAAATATACGATGGACGCACTGCTTTATTGAATGCTTCTGTTGATTATGAAGAGTTTGCAAAAAGAATTTTAGCCGAAGGCAATGATTTTGATAAAAAGAAATTAATAGAATTTTTACAAACCTACTTCAAGTTGGGAAGCATGATGGCAGACCAAATCATGGATGGTGCCGATATACGTATGATTAAATTCTATCGTCAAGATAATGTTGCTCATGCAATTATTAGAACTTATTACAATGGAGGTATTTCGGTCGAAGACTGGGAGTTGGAAAAGAAAGATGATAATATAATGATTAACGATGCATTTGCCATTGTATCAGGAATTTATTGGTCGGACGATTGGCGTACGAAAGCGGCTAATCAGTTTTCTGTAGTTGATGATGATGTTTTATTGAATTATAAGCTGATAGAAATCAATGAACTAATATCTGTCGGAGCCTATGAAGAAGCCGATAGTTCATTTTTTTGGGTAGAGCAGGCAATAAAAAATAATCTCTACGGACGCACTATGAAGTTGAACTTGGCAAGTCTATCAAAAAGTTACGAAGAAGTAGTTGCCATGAGCAATGCGTTTTTAAAAAGCTTTCCGGAACAGAAAAACATTGCTGAATTTTATCAAATGCAAAGTGCTATTCAATTGGGATTGACGGATAAACTATCACAACACATAGATAATTTAACCAATACCTTAGGAAACGACCCTATTTATTTTGTTTATCAATCATGGACTTATCAGCGTGCCGGACAATTAGAAATGGCGTTGCAAACCTTAGACAGTGCCATCGCCTATATGCCACAAGTATATGATTTGTATCATAATCAATTGGATATTTATTATGAAACAGCAAGATACGATGATTTTGTGAAATTACTTTACCGCATTGATACTTTTTTTGCACCAACAGGTGAAGATGTTCCGTTTTTTGAAAAAACATATCCAAAGTTATTGAAAAACAAAGATTTTAATACTTGGAAAGAAAACCGTCCTATTCCACAAGATATGTACTAAGACTATGGCTATTTTACTTTGCATAGAAACCTCAACAGAAATTTGTTCGGTAGCGATAGCTAATAATAATCAATTGCTTGCACTTGAAGAAGTCAGTGAAGGTAATTCACATGCCAAACTGTTGATGTCGTTTGTTGATAAAGTTTTAA
>Ga0209718_1001648_pt1 | contig 24467 bp, 17 predicted proteins | sample AD_JPNAS1_MetaG_FD_184420 | JGI IMG/M metagenome (GOLD analysis project Ga0209718, IMG submission 184420) | Active sludge microbial communities of municipal wastewater-treating anaerobic digesters from Japan - AD_JPNAS1_MetaG (SPAdes) (version 2) | ecosystem: Engineered > Bioreactor > Anaerobic... | reverse complement strand
AGAAAAGTTGACTTTTGGGGCGGGGGCAGGGGCAGGGGCAGGGACAGGGTGCAGGAACAGGGGCAGGAACAGGGGCAGGATCAGGGCCAGGGGCAGGATCAGGGACAGGGGTTATCCAAAGTCGCTTCGTTCGAGTTCGTACTTTTTCATTCGCTCGTACAGTGCGCGGCGGCTTATTCCTAGGTACAGGGCCGTGGCTGAAACTTCGCCGTCGTTTACCTTGAGCCCCTCTATGATTGCCTGTTTCTCTGTTGCCTCCAGGGCGTCCTTTAATCGGCCGGCCCCTGGTGGAACTGACAGCAGACGCGAAGATGTCGCATCTTCAGTATTTTGAAATGGCCCAGCCCAACCATCACGACTGGTTATCACCATCCTTTCAATCGCGTGTTTAAGCTCTCGCACGTTTCCAGGCCATGAGTAGCGCATCAAGGCATCCAAAGTTTCCTCGGAAATCCTTGGCACTGGTATACCATTGCGGTCCGCCGCTTGGCGCAAAAAGTGCGAAACCAGCAGCGGAATATCCTCAAGACGCTCCCTTAACGCAGGAACCCTGATGGGCAAGACCATGATTCGATGAAAGAAGTCCTCTCGCATCAAACCTTGGCGCACCGCCTGGGACAGATCCATCTTTGTAGCAGTCAAAACCCGCAAATCAACGGTTCTGGAGACGTCACGCCCCAAGGGAAAGACTTGCCCATCCTCTAAAACCCGCAGCAACTGCGCTTGAGCCTTCAAACTGATGCTTTCCACCTCGTCCAAAAGCAAGGTTCCACCTGATGCTGCAACCAGCTTTCCGTCTCTGGCCGATTCAGCCCCGGTAAAGGCCCCTCTGGCATGTCCAAAAAGCTCGCTTTCAAGCATGGATTCTGGCAGCGCCGCTGCATTTACCGCTATGTATGGGCCAGCTGCTCTAGGACTGTTGTTGTGAATGGCTTTAGCAACCAACTCCTTACCAGACCCAGTTTCACCGTGAATCAGAATGATGGCCCTGGATTTTGCGACGTTTTCAATCTGGTCAAACAGATCCTGCATGACGCGACTGCGCCCGATCAGACCAAAGCGCCCAACCTCGTCGCCAGAGCATAAAGTCAGCCGTCTACGCAGTTCGTTGGCCTCACGGCTTAAAGAGACTTTTTCAACGGCGCGTCGGACTGAAGCTAGAATCACCTCGTTATCAAAGGGTTTTTCTATGAAATCATAAGCCCCAGATTTCAAGCACCTTACCGCCATGGAAACGTCTCCATGACCAGTAATCAAGATGACTGGCGCCATAAAACGACGCCTGATTACTTCGGCCAACAGCTCTTCACCATTCATTCCAGGCATCTTGATATCAGAAACAATAACGTCGCAATCTGGGAGGTCTGACCAAGCCAACGCGGCCTCACCTGATGAAAAAGTCCTGACGTCAAAGCGTCGCAGCGTCAGCAGTTGAGCAAGGGATGTCCTGGCAGCCTCATCATCGTCTATGACCACAATCAGGGATTTTTGTAATGGTTTGCTCATGGTCTACTCCTGATGAGGCAATCGAATTGTGAAAACCGCGCCACCATCGTTTGATGCCTCTATCCGGCCTTGGTGCTCGTGCAAAATGGCGTGGGAAATGGAAAGCCCAAGCCCTGTTCCCTTACCAGGTGCCTTTGTGGTGAAAAACGGCTCAAACAGCTTTTCGCCGGAATCAAATCCTGGCCCAGTATCTTTGAATATTATTACCACCGGCAACTCGTGGTCTGGCTCATACCTGGTGGTGACGGTTAGTTGTCGGTTTTCACAGTTTTCCATGGCCTGCCTAGCATTGACTGCAACGTTCATAAATACCTGCCAAAGACGAATGCGGTCGCCTTGTACTAGGGGTAACGATTCATCAAGGTTCTTGACCACTTCCACGCCAGCCAAGCGCATCTGGGAATCCAAAAACTCCAAAGTTTCCCTGATGATAGAGTTTATCTGAACTGGTTCCAGGTCTATTTCGGCCCGCCTAGCCAACGAACGCATTTGGGCAATGATTTTGGCGGCACGGTCCACCTGTTGGTTAACAAGTTCCAGATTTTCCTTGATTTCATCGATCGACCCCGCGTTTTCCTCTAGCATGTAAAGGGCGTTTCCAGCGTAATTTCTGATCCCAGTCAAAGGTTGATTCAGTTCATGGGCCATTGCCGCGGCCATCTCGCCCATTTCAGCCAGCCGTGACGAGTGTGCCAGCATGGCTGCCTGCTCTTTCGCCATGTCTGACAGTTCTTGGTGTTTAGCCTCAGCTACCATAAGGTGCTGTTTGGTTTGACGGGCCATGGATCTAAGTCCGCGGGATCTATCTGATATTACCCCAGCTATAAAGGTGACCGCCACGTAGAAAGTCCCCCTGATAGCATCGTTCCATAACGGTTCATGCCCAACGCCAAGAGCCGCCAATACCAGTGGGACCATACCAGGTACCAAGGCCAGCCAGACCGCCTTTTTGCCAAACCAAACTGCCGCCAACACCAAGGGTACATAGGCAAAATGATTCAGGACGTGCCTATCCTGCCAAACGGTGTTAACCATTGATGCCAGAAAAATATGCACCAACATTCCGATGGTTATAATTGTAATTCTGCTAACTACAGGCAGCTTTTTCACTACAGCATCCTCAGCCGGCGGCGGGCTAGGCCGAATATTAACAGCATATTAGCAGCTTTTTATTTTTTGCTGGAAAAGTCTAAGCGTTTTGCGTTGAGGCTACTGTTGGCAGTTTGACTTTGAAGGTTGAACCAACGCCCGGGGTGCTTTCAGCGTCAATGCGGCCTTGATGCATTTCTACCAGCCTGCGAACCAAGGTCAGGCCAAGGCCAGTGCCCGCAATGGTGGCCGTTTGTTGGTTTTTGACCCTGTAAAATTCGTCAAAAACTCGGGCCAGTTCTTCTGGGGCCATTCCTATGCCAGTGTCCTTAACTGAAACTTTTGCATAAGTTCCATTGCATTGCAGCGTGACTGTAACCTGGCCACCAGTGGGGGTGTACTTTATCGCGTTATCAATTAGGTTGGAAATAACACTGGTGATGGCGTTTGTGTCAGCCAGTATTTCACAGGATTCTGCCTGGCAGTCCAGCGACAGGGTGATGCCTTTCTCGGTGGCTTTTTCAGTTAACGAGTCCACCAACGAACGGGTAATCTGGCTTACGTCCACCTTGGTGCGTTTCAGGACAAAGTTGCCCGTTTCAATGGCCGTCAGGTTCAGTAAATCTCCAATCAAGGTTCGCAAAGCAGCTGCCCTAGTTAGCGAGCGCTGTATCAGATGCTGATTTCTGGCCGGGTCATCCCCTGCAGCGCCTGATAAAATCAAATTCAGCGATGATTCAATGGTAGCAAGCGGGCTCTTTAATTCATGCGCAACCATCGAAATAAACATGGACTTTGCGACCTCAAGCTTTTTCAGAGCCGTAATGTCGCGCAGCACTGCCACCGCGCCCAACGCCTCAGAGCCAGATTCCCTGACAGGTGCGGCATTGACCATGTATGTACAGTCGCCAATCTGGATTTCCTTTGATGCTATAAGCGCTTCCTTGGATTCGATGACTTCCAAAACCAACTCTGGAAGTTCCGGGATTTCCAAGGTTTCTACCGGAATTGGCAGCGGCAGGACTTCAGGTAATAAACGGGCCAAGGCTTGGTTGCGCAAAACTACCTGACCTTGACGGTTCACAACAAGCACTCCATCAGTCATGCAGTTCAAGATAGTCGTGCTCTTGGAACGCTCAAAGGCCACTTCCAGAAGCTGCTGCTCGCGCTCCAAGCGCAATTGTCGAGCTTCCAGGTGAAGTGCCCGTTTCTCAAGGCCATTTCTGACGTGAAGCAACATTTCGTCAGGCGTAAACGGCTTTGGAATGTAACCGTAAGCGCCGCGTTTGGTGGCCTCAACCGCCGTGTCAATGGCGGCATAAGCGGTGATTACCAAAAGCAGGATGTCTTCGTCGATGGCGTGGAGCTTTTCAATCAGCTCCATTCCACCCATGCGTGGCATTTTGAGGTCAGAAATGACCACGTCAAAGGTGGGGTCTGCCTGAAATCGTTCAAGCGCTGCGACGCCATCTTCAGCTGTTTCAACAATGTAGCCTTCCGCCGATAAGATGCGTCTGCATCCCTCACGCATTCCCAGTTCGTCATCTACAACCAGGATCTTTTGGGGCATGCGGTCCTCCTTTATGTTTGGGGACCTGTGGCATCAGGCCAGGATCTTTTCAACCTCCTGGACCAAGGTCTCGGGTGCCACCGGTTTTTCAAGGAAGCGGTCAACTGGCAAAAACTTGCCGTCTGGTTCGTATGTGAATGGAACGGTGTCGTTAACCGAAGTCAGCATAATCAAAGGAATTTCCTTTGTTCCTTCGGTGCTGCGAAGCCTTCTGGCCAGATCAAATCCTTCGCTGTTCGTTGACATCATGACGTCAGTAACGATGACGTCTGGCTTAAATGACAGCGCCAGCTCGAAGCCTTCATTACCGTTGTATGCTTTTTGAATGTTAAAGCCACGGGCTAGAAAAACTGCCTCGTTGACTGCCAGCAGATCTGCGTCGTCATCGATTAAAAGTACTTTGATGGTCTTGTTCTCGGTCTTCATCGTTTTTTCCCCTTAACGAAAATAGTAATCCTCAACCTGATAATCAGCCCCTTCAGCAGCGGTTGTCGCTGAATCAGCGGGCAGACTAATTGTGAAAGTAGTGCCCTTACCTGGCTCACTGTCCACAGTGATGTCACCCGAGTGCATCTTTACGACACCATAGGTGATTGCCAGACCTAGGCCAGTCCCCTTGCCAGATTCCTTGGTGGAAAAGAAGGGGGTAAACACCTTTGACAGGTGCTCAGGGGCAATCCCAGAACCGGTGTCCGCAACGATCAGCTTCACGTTTGTTCCGTTGCTCCCCCTAAGACTGACGTTGCCACCAGGCGGTGTAGCATCGATGGCGTTATTGACCAGATTAACCAAGGCTTGGCGAATCTGAACTCGGTCGATAAGCATCAAGGGCATTTCCCCAATTATCTCGGCAGTGACAGTTACCCCAGCTTCCTGTGCCTTAACCTTTGTAATTTCCTGGACTTCATGCAAGATGTCGTCCAGTTTAGCAGGGGCCTTGGTAACTCTGGATTTTCGGGCAAAATCCAATAGCCCTCTGACGATGTCCTTGCATCGAACCGCCTCGTTTACTATCAGCTGCAGGTCTTCTTGATGCTGGGCATCCTTCAGTTCCTTCATAACCATATGGGAATAAAGCAATATTGTTCCCAGCGGGTTGTTCAATTCATGGGCAACCCCTGCGGACAGTTGGCCCATTGAAGCAAGTCGCTCAGTTTTAAGCAGCGCCTTTTGAGTGGATTCAAGCTCTTTGTGGGAAGCCCGCAAGTCGCAACACGTTTGTTCAAGCTCCTCGACCAGATAAGGCAGGCACATTGATGGTTCCGCCAAGCCCTGACAAACGGCGACAGCCTTTTCCATGCATGTTGCATAACCACAAGCACCACAATTGAGGCGGTCATCCTTGTTGGTTTTATGCATCTGGGCAAGAGCTGCCCGAAGCTCGGCTTCTGATGGCAACGGCAGGTTCATATCCTGAGGAATGAATTCGCGGCTTAAATTAACATCGGCAAACTCACCAAGGGCCTCCGCAAGCTCCCTTTGCGACACGTATCGAGACTTGTCCAATACATAGTTAACCAGCAGCTCTTTTCGGGCCAAGGTGCTGAGATCATTCAACATCTTGGGTCCATCAATGCAGCCCTCACAAAACAGTAAATCGTAAAAAAGCGCATTGGAGCGGCCTTCCGCCAAGTCCTTCAAAGTGTTTATCGCCCTGTCCTTACCCTCGGTCACGACGATGTCGTTAGCCAGAATATCTGGAGAAAGACCTGCCGCTTTTAACAGCCCCCCTGAAACGGCCAAGGTGCGTCCCATATGGGCACGCGGTCCATCGAAGGCCGATGGTAGCTGCTTTTTAGGATCAATTTCCTGCTCGTCAAACATCCGTTGCAGTTCTTCAAAGGTCAAAACTGCATCAAGCGTTGAATGAGCATCCATGTCCGCCATTGGGTTCTTCTTGGCAATACAAGGGCCAATGAAAACCACGTGGACTTGTTCGTCTTTGTGCCTTTGTCTGACAGCCCTGGTAACAGCCAGTTTTGGTGACGTTAAAGGGGCCAAAAACTGATGCAATGACGGCTGGAATTTTTCAACGTAAGTAACAATTGCAGGGCAACATGTGGCGATTATTGGCTGCCCACTACGTCGTGCTTCGTGGTACAGGCGGACGTAGTGTGGGGCCAAAAGCTCAGCCCCAAAGCTGACTTCCCAAACCGCTGAAAACCCAAGTTCCCTGATGGCTTGGATAACCCGTCCTGGCTCGACATCGTCAAAAGCCGCTGGAAATGCCGGCGCTACACAGGCGATCACTGGATGTCCAGACATGAACATCGCCATAACCCTGGAAACATCGTCTTGGACTTGTTTTGCACCTTGGGCGCACACCTTGACGCAGTTTCCACAGGCGATACAACGGTCTGGGATAACTTGCGCTTGGCCGTGTTCGACCCGAATGGCCTTAGCTGGACACTCGCGTACGCACGTATAGCATCTACGACACCGTTCAGGAATTGTCCACAAAACCGCCATATCTAAGTCCAGCTCAAAGGGCTGCCTATGCTAAAGCACAGGGTGAATGGCGAATAACGTGACCGCCATTCACCCTGGCTAAATTTACACCCGCTCCCTGCCAAAGTACTCGGTGTGCAAGAACTGGTGAGAACGCTCTCCAAGTGGAGACTTGAAGAATTGCTCGTAAGCCTCGCGAATTTGAGGGTTTTCGTGGGACTTACGCATGGTTTTACCCTCGTCTTCCCGAAAGATTGCCTCAATTCTGGCCTTTCGTACTGCCTGAGTGGTCATTCTGGGTTGGCCTGCGCCGCCGATGCAGCCACCTGGGCAGGACATCACTTCGATGAAGTGATACTCGGCCTCACCAGACTTGATTTTTTCAAGCAGGCGATTGGCATTAGCCAAGCCGTGGGTCACCGCGATTTTCAAGGTTTTACCTTCCAGGAAGCTCCATTCCGGCTCACAGCCTCTGATGGTGAGTGCCGCTTCCTTGGTTCCTTCCAAGGTGGTAATTGGGGTAACGTGCAGGCCGTCAAACGGTAATTGCCTGCCTGTGACCACCTCATATGCCGTACGCAGGGCGGCCTCCATGACCCCACCGGTGTTTGCGAAGATGTCTGCAGCACCAGATGACATTCCCATTGGGGCGTCCATCTGCTCGTCTGGCAGGCTCGTAAAGTCAATTCCGGCCTGTTTAATCATGTCTGCCAGTTCCCTTGTGGTCAGCACCACGTCAACATCTCGGGACCAGGAAGATTCCATTTCAGGCCGTTGACACTCAAACTTCTTGGCCGTGCATGGCATGATTGAGACCACAAAAACGTCGGTCGGGTGCTTGGCAATTCGCCTGGAATAATAGGTCTTGGCAGCCGCGCCAAACATCTGCTGTGGTGATTTGCACGTCGACAGATTTGGCAAGAAATCCTGATGGAAATACTCGGCGTGCTTAATCCAAGCAGGGCAGCATGATGTTGCCATTGGTAAAGGCCCTGCGTGGTGATGGCCGTCTTTCTTGAATTCCTCTGGTGCCAAGGCAGCTTTAAGGCGCATCAGCAGTTCGTTACCCTCTTCAAGGATCGTCAGGTCCGCCGTGAAGTTGGTATCAAAGACAGCATCAAAGCCGAGGCGTCTTAAGGCAGCCGCCATCTTGCCTGTGACCAAGGTCCCAGGTGGGTAGCCAAACTCTTCACCTAGGGCCGCTCTAATGGCAGGCGCCGTTTGGACAACCACAAATTTGTCTGGATGGTCAATTGCCGCCCAAACCTTGTCGGTTTCATCAAGCTCAGTGATGGCAGCTGTCGGGCAGACTGCCGCACACTGACCACACTGTACGCACGCGACTGTCGCCAAATCTTGGCAAAACGCCGGGGCTACCTTGGTGTCAAATCCACGATTTTGTGGGAATAATGCTGTGACTCCTTGGACTTCCTTGCACACAGTCACGCAACGACGGCACAGGACGCACTTACCAGAATCCCTGGAAAGGGCAGGGGTGCTGTGGTCGAATTTTCGTGGGCTTGTGTCGCCGGTCCAGTCGTTTTGCTTGATGCCCATCTGTCTGGCAAGCGCCTGAAACTCGCATTTTTCATTGCGGTCACAAGTCAGGCATTCGCCGGCGTGGTCGGACATCAATAGTTGCATGACCAGCTTTCTGGCTTCACGGACACGTTTTGTCTTGGTGTAAACCTTCATGCCTGGGGTCGCAGGGGCGACGCACGATGGCACCAGCGCCTTCGCACCTTCGACTTCAACCACGCACAGACGGCAGGCGCCAATGGCCTGAACGTCCTTCAGGTAGCACAGGGTGGGAATATCTACACCACATTTTCTTGCTGCATCTAAAACGGTGGCCCCCTGGGGAACCTGAACCGGTCTGTCATCAATCGTCAGGTTTATCATATCGTTATCTCCTTGGCTCACCTTTAATTACAAGCTTCACGATAGTCACATCGCAGGCACCTACGGGCCTCTGCAATCGCGACCTTCTCGGCAAAGCAGAGCTCAACTTCATCAAAGTTTCTGCCTCGTTCGGACACAGGCTTCATGCAACCCGTTGCACGGCGTTCTTTGGATGGCTCAGCATCAGGGTCAAAGTGCGTGTCAACAGGAATGTCAACGCGCCAAAAAGCGTGGTCCTCACCAGTCAACATGGTGTCAATGCCAACTGCCGCCTTTTCACCACATGCGATGGCGTCGACAACCGACGATGCGCCCATGGTGGCGTCGCCGCCGGCGAACAACCAGTCGATGGAGGTTTTCCCAGTCGCATGGTCGACTTTAATAGTTCCGTCCTTGTTGACTTCAACGCCCAAGTCCTTGAACAGGCCCTTGGTTTCGACCCACTGGCCGATGGCTGCAACAATCTGGTCCACTTCGATGGTGAAGATTTCGCCCTTGATTGGGACTGGGCGGCGGCGACCTGAGCGGTCATAACCACCAAGTTCCATCCTCTGGCAAACCAGTCCTGCGACCTTGCCATCCTTGACGACCACTTCAACCGGGGCGACCAAGGTTTCAAGGCGCACGCCTTCGCGCAGGGCTTCATCAATCTCTTCATCCCACGCTGGCATCTCGCTTCTGCGTCGGCGGTAGACGATTGTTACATCTTCGGCACCGAGTCTAAAGGCGGTTCGTGCGGCGTCAATAGCGGCGTTTCCACCACCGATGACTGCGACGTGCTTGCCAACTTTTGGGTTTTGGCCAAGGTTATGGGCCTTCAAGAAGGACAAGGCCTCGGTGATACCCTCGGCGTCTTCTCCTGGGATGCCCAGTGTTCCACCTTGGGTGGCGCCGATGCCCATAAACACGGCTTGATATCCTTGCTTGCGCAGATCATCAAGGGTGAAGTCGCGCCCCAATTTCTTGTTAAGGTGGATTGTGGAGCCCATCTTCTTGATAAGGTCGATTTCTTCGTCCAGCTTTTCGCGAGGCAGCCTGTAGGCTGGGATAGTCTGGGTCAGCATTCCACCAGCCAGCGATTCGGCCTCGAAAATGTCGGGCTTGTATCCAAGTCGCGACAGGAAGAAGCCACATGTCAAACCAGCAGGGCCGGCGCCGATGATTGCAACCTTCCTGTTCGCGTTCGCAGGATTAATCTGCACGCTTGGCATCTCGGTCATCACGTCCTGATCAACCATGAAGCGCTTGACGCCACGAATCGCGACTGGATCGTCCAGATCGGCACGGCGGCACTTGCTTTCGCATGGGTGGAAGCAAACTCTGGCGCAAATGCTGGCAAACGGGTTTCTTTCACGATGCCAACGCATGGCCTCTGCATAACGTCCTTCACCAATCAGGCTTACAAAACCAGGGACGTCAACGCCGGCTGGGCAGGCGTTTTGGCAAGGTGCCCTGACCAAAGCCGCGCAAACACCAGCTGGGCAGTGCTTGTCCCTGATGTGGGCATCATATTCATGGCGGAAATAGCGAATAGTTGAAAGTACTGGGTTTGGTGCAGTCTGACCAAGGCCGCACAGGGCGGTGTCCTTGATGGTGTTGCCAAGCTCAATCAGTCGCTCGACGTCACCTTCTTCACCACAGCCGTCGCAGATGCGCTCCAGGATTTCAAGCATGCGCTTGGTTCCGATTCGGCAGGGTGCGCACTTACCACAGGACTCTTCCTGGCAGAATTCCAAGAAGAACCTGGCCACGTCCACCATACAGGCGTCGTCATCCATGACGATTAGACCGCCTGAACCAATGATGGCACCAAGCTCTATCAGTGTTTCATAGTCAACTGCGGCGCCCAAGTGTTCTGTGGGTATGCAACCACCAGATGGACCACCAAGTTGCGCTGCTTTAAAGGGCTTGTTGCCAGGAATTCCGCCGCCAACTTCAAAAACAAGCTCGCCAAGTGGCATTCCGATTGGAATTTCCACCAAGCCAGTGTTTTTCACGGCGCCTGCCAAAGCAAACACCTTGGTTCCCTTGGACTGTGGGGTTCCATAAGCGGCATACCAGTCGGCGCCCTTGCGCAAAATCAGCGGGATGTTCGCGTAGGTTTCAACGTTGTTCAAAAGGCTTGGTACATTCCAAAGCCCCTTGACCGCTGGGAATGGAGGCCTTGGTCTGGGCTCGCCTCGGTTACCCTCGATTGAGGTCATCAAGGCAGTTTCCTCGCCACAGACAAACGCGCCAGAGCCCTTGCGGATTTCCAGGTCAAAGTCAAAGCCTGAACCCAGGATGTCAGCGCCAAGCAGGCCTCTTTCTCTGGCCTGTTCCAAGGCGATTGAAAGCCTCTCAATTGCCAAGGGATATTCGGCTCTTACATAAATATAGCCTTGATGCGCTCCAATCGAGAACGCGGCAATGGTCATGGCCTCGATGACGCTGTGGGGGTCGCCCTCAAGCACCGATCGGTCCATGAATGCACCTGGGTCACCTTCGTCCGCGTTGCAAAGGACGTATTTGACATCCCCAGGGCTCTTGGCAGCAAAGGCCCACTTCAGGCCGACTGGGAAGCCTCCGCCCCCACGCCCCCTAAGCCCGGATTTTTTGATTTCATTGATAACATCATCTGGTGTCATGGAGGTCAGCACCTTAGCAAGTGCTTGATATCCTTCCAGGGCGATGTAATCTTCGATTTTCAAAGGGTCAACAACGCCACAGTTGGCGAGGACGATTTTTACCTGCTTTTTGAAGTAATCCAGGTCCTTCATAAGAGGTGTCAACTCGCCAGTTGCGGTGTTCACATTAATGAGGCGAGTAACATGCTCGCCCTTGATAAGGTGGGATGCCACGACTTCAGGTACATCCTCGGGCTTCACGTTTTGGTAAAAGACGCCCTCTGGATAAACAACCACAACTGGTCCCTGAGCACATGGTCCAAGGCATCCTGTCTGGAGCAGTTGAACCTGGTTTTCCAGGCCTTTTTGCGCCAGCTCTTCCTTCATGGCGGCCACTACATCCATGGCGCCAGAGGCGATACAACCACCACCAGTGCAGATAAGCACTTGTTTCTTATCTTTTGCCGCGCCGGCGGTAGTTCCCTGTTGTGCCAATTCCTTTTGTAAAAATTCAAGTTGAGCTTTGTTTTTTATTCGCATGGTCACTCCGTCGGGACGGTTGAACCGTCGGTATACTGGTCAAGAATGGCCTGCAGGCGAGCAGGTTTCACCCTCTGGTGGACGTCATCGTCGATCATCAACGCCGGAGCAAGGCCACACGCGCCAAAGCATCTAGCAACATCTAGGGTAAAGTTGCGGTCAGGTGTAGTTTGACCAACATCAATACCAAGGCGCTGTTTCAAGGCATCCAGCAGTTGCTTGCCACCGCGCACATAACAGGCGGTACCAAGGCAAACCCGAATCAGGTGCCTACCTCGTGGCTGGGTTGAAAAGAAGCTATAAAAGCCAACCACTCCAGCCACTTCGCTATAGGATTTATTCAGCCCCACTGCGATTTGCTTCAAGGCGCATTCAGGCAGGTACCCAAAGATGCCTTGGGCTATCTGAAGCACCGGAATCAAAGCACCAGGCACATCGCGGTATTCAGCGATTACCTGCTCCAAACGGCCCATCAATTCCTCTTCAGAAGCCGTCTCGCATGTGCATTGGTGTTGCACGTTAATCGACATTCCAAACTCCCTCCAAAATAAAGCCGGGGTTTACTGCTGGGCCAAGCGCCAGCAGCGCCTCTGGGCAAAGGGGCGAAGCCGCCCCGCCAAAACACGGCCGGCTGGAAGCAAATTCTGTGCCAAAAATGCTCTGCTATTCAAAGCTGCGTGTTATTCGGGTTTTATTGAGTTGTCATTTTTGAACGGCGTGCATTAGAACTGAATGCTTGGGGCATAGTTCTCCCATGGGAGACTTATGCACACGGTGCGCCAGAACCCAATAGTCAGGTAATGTTGGGTCGAAGATATCGTGGTTAGAAAATGCACAATTTTGACTTGCTTTGGAATGTGTTGTATGCGATAACTGCGGCGCACGTGCGAAGCGCCTCTAGTGTTAGATCTTGGAATGTGTTGTATACGATAACTGCGTGCCATGAGAAAGCGAACTCTACAACTCTGTCTCTGGTGTGTTCTTTGCTTGGCTGGGGCCTTGCCAGCTGTCCATGCTGTGGCTCAACCTGCGGAGATCGTTGCTGTTTTTGACATTGACAGCAGCGATACATCCATGGATGAAGCCACAATGACCCGCCTAAATAACTACATGTTTGGGCGCTTGGTCTCTGCGGGCTTCAGACTTACCCCGCAGGACCAAGTTCGAGAGCGAGTGGTCGAGCTTAAGCGCGAGTCTCACAAAGAGTGTTATGACCAGTCATGCCAAATCGAACTTGGCAAGACTTTGTCTGCACAAAAGTCGCTGGCCAGCCGTTTGATTCAGATTGGCGACGTTTGCCTGTTACAATCGGTGATCTACGACCTCAGAACCGAGACTACAGACAAGGGTGCTGACGGTCGTGGTCCGTGCACTGTGGCTGGGATAATGGCCGGCATCGACCAAGTGGTGGCCAAATTCAAAGGTGAAGTTGCGCCAGCGGGTCCTTCAACTGGTGGTCGTGTCGAGACTGGTCAGATTTTTGACCGTGGCGCCGACATTGTTAACGTGAAAACCGATGAGTCTGGTTTTTTGGTTATTCACAGTAACCCAAAAGGCGCCACTATTTTCATTAATGGTAAGGAAGTCGGTCAAACCCCGCTGCAAGAAGAATATCCTGCTGGTCGCTATGTTATTGTTGCTGAGTTTGGTCGTCTCTATCACCCGGCTAGACAAGAGATTTCACTGACCAGGCAAGGTTCCCGTGTTACTTTGGACCTGAAACCATCATTCGGTTCTGCGAAAATCACCAGTTCGCCGTCCAAGGCTCAGGTATGGCTCGATGGTGAATTGGTTGGGGAAACTCCACTTGAGCTGAATCAAAAGCCATCAGGAACCTACAAGCTGCGTCTCCAGTTGTCTGATTATCTGCCCAGTGAGGGCGATTTGGTCATTAAGGACGGCGAGCAGAGCTTGCATCACGGGGCATTAGTTTCGAACTGGGGCCAAGTACGAATAGCGAGCGTTCCGTCAGGTGCCACAGTCTATTTGGATGGTGCCTTAGTTAAAGCTGTAACTCCGTGTCTTTTGGATCGAGTCAAACCCGGGGCGCACATTGTCAAGTATTCCTTGGCTGGTCATGGTGAGCGCAGCGAAAAAGTAACCGTCGTGCGCGGTGAGACCGCCTCGGTTTCGACAGAACTTCAACCGATGCTTGGCCTTCTGGTTGTTACTGCGACTTACCCTGACGGCAGCAAGTGCGAGGGTGATTTAAGGGTGGACGGCCAATTGGTAGGTCAAACCCCTTGGTTAGGTGATGTTTTGGCTACCTCTCACACTGTCGAGGTACAGTGCGCAAAGGGTAAGGGTAGCCAGCAGGTTGCAGTACCTCACAACGGTCGTTCGGATGTAAATGTTTCGATTCAAGTTGCTCAGCCCAAGCTGCCTCCGCCGGCGCCAAGAGTGGCTCCTGCTAAGCCGAAGTACACCTCTACACAAACTTACAGTAAGCCCAAGCAGCGCAAGTCGGCGGATGAACGCGCAGTTTCATTCCCACTAAGCCTTTCATTTACCGAGGGGCTGTTGCGATATGATGGTTCCGTTATTCGTACCCGGGTGCAAATGGGCTTAGATCTAGGTTTTCGCATAAAATCCGCCCCTTGGTTTGTGCCCGGTTTTGGCTTTTGGGTGATGCTTGAGTCCCCACATGAAGGCACATTCAGGCCAGGCATCCAGTGGTATTTTGGCACCTTCCCGATGTATGTGCGCACAGCTATGATGGTGACGCTGTCATCCAATGCACAGGTCGCATTTTTAACCGGCTTCGGAGGCGACATCCCCTTGTGGCGCAACGGATTCTTGGCCCTTGAGTTCCAAGTTGGAGTATGGACCAAAAACGTAGTCCCAATAGACTTCCGCTTTGGCATAGGCCATCGGTTCTAAGGGTTTTTGTAATGCAACAACTTGTGCATTGGGCTGTCTTATTTGTGATGTTCCCTGTCATTTTAAGTGGTTGCGGCGACTCGGATGAGCGGGCCTACACGGTGGGATGGTTTCCACCCATTGTTGACGAATCAGATTGCTCCAATGGTTACTGTCTTATTCCCGCAGGTACCTTCCAGATGGGTTCACCCGATAGTGAGTCTGACCGTCAAGGCGATGAAGGACCAGTACATTCAGTGACAATTACCCGTTCTTTTTTGATGCGGCAGACCGAAGTGACACAGATCGAGTGGGAATCGTTGATGGGCAACAATCCATCTTATTTCAGATCCTGTGGAGATAGGTGTCCCGTAGAGGGGGTCAACTGGTACGACGCAGTTTCCTATGCAAATGCCCTTTCCAAATCAGAAGGTTTTGAAACCTGCTACACGATTGAGAATTGTTCAGGTACTGCTGGTAATGACCTTGATGATTGCACTGTGACTTTTAAGGGCCTTGGTTGTACAGGTTATCGTCTACCCACCGAAGCAGAATGGGAGTATGCCGCTAGGGCCGGTGGTACATATTCAAGGTATAGCGGCCCTGTCAGCTGGATAGCATGGTACTACGCTAACAGTGATTATACTACTCATCCAATTGCCCAAAAGGCCCCTAATGCATGGGGTCTGTACGACATGCTAGGCAATGTGTGGGAGTGGGTGAACGACAGGTACGATGCCAGCTATTACAGTGCTTGCTCATCAGGTTGTGCAGACCCCACAGGACCATCGACAGGCTCTGCCCGGGTTTATCGCGGCGGTTCCTGTTACAGCTACGCCTGGCTCGTGCGGGCGGCTCTTCGCGGCAACAACGTTCCCCGCTCCCGCAACGACTTCGTCGGGTTCCGCGTCGCCAGATCGGTGCCCTAGATCCTTGGCCCTGCGCCCCCAATCCAGCCCCTCACCAAAAACCAGCTTGCGTTCGCCTTCGCAGTGTGCGATAAACACACGCCATGAGAAAGCGCACTCTACAACTCTGTTTTAAGTTTGTTCTTTGCTTGGCTGGAGCTTTGCCAGCTGTCAATGCTGCGGCCCAATCCACGGATATCATTGCTGTCTTCGACATTGATAGCAGCGATACATCCATAGATCAAGCCACGATGGCTCGCCTTAACAATTACATGTACGGGCGTTTGGCCTCTGCTGGCTTCAAGCTTACCCCTCAGGACCAAGTTCGAGAGCGCGTAGTCGAGCTTAAACGCGAGTCTCACAAAGAGTGTTATGACCAGTCATGCCAGATCGAGCTTGGCAAGACTTTGTCTGCACAAAAGTCGTTGGCCAGCCGCTTGATCCAGATTGGCAACGTGTGCCTGCTACAATCGGTGATCTACGACCTTCGAACTGAAACCTCTGATAAAGGCGCCGACGGTCGCGGTCCGTGCACCGTGGCTGGGATAATGGCTGGGATCGACCAAGTGGTGGCCAAATTCAAAGGTGAAGTTGTGCCTTCAGGCCCTTCAATTGGTGGTCGGGTCGAAACAGGTCAATTGTTCGACCGTGGTGCCGACATTGTCAACGTGCCAACCGATGAATCTGGATTTTTGGTTATTCACAGTAACCCAAGTGGTGCCACCATTTTTATCAATGGCAAAGAGGTCGGCCTAGCTCCGCTACATTTGGAATATCCTGCAGGGCACTACGTGATCGTTGCAGAGGTTGGGCGTCTTTATCACCCAGCTCGCCAAGAAGTCAATCTAACCGCCAGGCAAAGTGCCCGAGTCACCTTCGATTTGCTGCCAGCATTTGGTACCGCGAAGATTACTAGTTCGCCGCCTAATGCCCAGGTATGGCTCGATGGAGATCTTGTTGGTCAAACCAACCTTGAGATTCCTCAAAAGCCATCCGGGACCTACAAGGTACGCCTTCAGTCACCGGATTATCTTCCCAGTGAAGGTGAGTTGGTCATTAAGGATGGCAAAACTAGCACCTATCATGCCGATTTGGTGGCGAATTGGGGGCAATTGTGGGTTTCCAGTGAGCCCAATGGCGCTACGGTTCATCTGGATGGTGCACTAGTCGAAGCCAAGACTCCTTGTCTTGTAGACCGGGTCAAACCTGGGGTGCATGTTGTTGGATACTCACTGGATGGCTATGGTGAACGCAGCGAAAAAGTAAATGTAAAGCGCGGCAAAAGAGCCACTGTTTCGACAGAATTACAGCCAAAGTATGGTCTTTTGGTTGTGACCTGCAGTTACCCTGGCGAAAGTGTCTGCGAGTGTGATCTGTGGGTGGACAACAAATCGGTAGGTCAAACCCCTTGGCTGCATGACGTTTTGGCTACGTCGCACAGAATCGAGGTGAGGTGTCCAAACGGTGGTACAGGCGGCGAGACGGTTACAGTTGCGCACAACGGTCGTTTGGATGTGAATGTCTCAATCTATGTCCCCCCTCCCAAGCCACCGCCTCCGGCCCCAAGAATGGCGGCACCAGAGCCAACGCCCAGCTACGACGAGCCCAAGTCGTCCAGTTCGTCCAGCTCCAGGTCGGCCAGTACGCCCAGCTATAGGTCGAGGGGTGAACGAAAAGTCCTCTTTCCATTGACTCTTTCGATTACTGAGGGGCTGTCACTGTATGAGGGAGCAGTTAAGCGTACACCAGTGCAGATGGGCTTGGACCTTGGTTTTCGCATAAATGTGATTCCTTGGTTTGTTCCTGGTTTTGGTTTTTGGGTAACGCTTGAGTCCCCACATGTAGGTACATTCAGACCGGGTATCCAGTGGTATCTTGGTAATTTTCCGATGTATGTGCGTACAGCGATGATGGTAACGCTGTCATCAAGTCCTGCAGTTGGATTTTTAACTGGCGCTGGTATTGACATTCCCTTATGGCGCAACGGAATTTGGGCGCTTGAGCTTATGTTAGGAGTGTGGAGTAAATTTGTTTGGCCATTTGACGTCCGCATCGGCTTTGGCCACCGATTCTAAAGGCGTTTAGTAATCTAACCAAAACCAGCTTGCGTTCGCCCTTATGGTGTGCGATAACAGCTTGCCATGAGGAACCGTGCGCTGCGACTCTATCTTTGCTGTGTCCTTTGCTTGGCTGGGGCTTTGCCAGCTGTCAGCGCTGTAGCCCAATCTGCGGATATCATCGCTGTTTTCGACATCGAGAGCAGTGATACATCCTTAGATGAAGTCACGATGACCCGCCTCAACAATTACATGTATGGGCGCTTGGCTTCTGCTGGCTTTAAGCTTACCCCACAGGACCAAGTTCGAGAACGTGTTGTTGAGCTTAAACGCGAGTCTCACAAAGAGTGCTATGACCAGTCATGCCAGATCGAACTTGGTAAGACAGTGGCCGCTCAAAAGTCGTTATCCAGCCGCTTGATTCAGATTGCTGATTTGTGCCTGTTGCAATCGGTGATCTACGACCTTCGAACCGAGACCTCTGATAAAGGCGCCGATGCCCGCGGGCCTTGTACTGCCGCTGGGATAATGGCTTCAATCGACCAGGTAGTCGCCAAATTTAAAGGCGAACCTTTAACTAAGGTCGCTGCAAGTGGCGGTCGTGTTGAAGCTGGTCAAGTTTTTGACCGCGGTGCGGACATAGTTAACGAGCCAACCGATGAGTCTGGGTTCTTGATTATTAACAGCGCCCCTACTGGTGCAACTATCTCGATTAATGGTAAAAAAGTCGGGCAAGCCCCTTTGCATCTGGAATATCCAGCGGGGCAATACATCGTTGTGGCTGAGCTGGGTCGTCTTTATCACCCATCACGCCAGGCAGTTTCGCTGACCAAGCAAGGCGCTAGGGTCACTTTGGATTTAAAGCCTGCATTTGGGTCGGCGAAAATCACCAGTTCACCCCCAAAAGCGCAGGTATGGCTTGAAGGTGAATTGGTAGGCGAAACCCCGCTTGAGATCCCCAAAAAGCTGTCTGGGACCTACGAATTGCGACTTCAGCTGCCTGACTACCTGCCAAGTGAAAGCGAGCTTGTCATCAAGGACGGTCAAGAAAGCTCGCATCACAAAAATTTGGTCTCAAATTGGGGCCAGATTCATGTAACAACTGACCCACCAGGTGCTGCAGTCTATCTGGATGACGTGTTGCTTGAAGACAAAACCACCCCATGTCTTTTGGAGCGGGTTAAACCTGGGGTACACATCGTAAAATTTTCCCTACCTGGTCACGGTGAGCGCAGTGAAAAAACGACCGTTGTGCGTGGTGAAGATGCCTCAGTTTCAACGAAATTACAGCCAATGCTTGGCCGTTTGGTGGTGACCTCCAGTTATCCCGACGGAGTTGTATGCGAAGGCTCTTTAAAGCTGGACGGTAAAGTCGTGGGCCAAACTCCTTGGCTTGGTGACGTCCTCGCCGTGTCGCACAAAGTTGAGGTGCAGTGCCCAAACGGTTGGGGCAGCCAGCAGGTTGTGGTGCCGCACAACGGTCGTTCAGAGGTGAATGTACCAGTCTCTGATCGTCCTTCTGTTCCACCAAAATTAGCGTTCAAGACCACACCCAGCTTCGACGCCGATGAACCAACCTCACAAGAGCCTGAGCCCACTCATGACGAACCCAAGCCCAAGCCGTCAGAGCGCTCAGTCACATTTCCGCTTAGCCTGTCCATTACCGAAGGTTTTTCTGCAATCTACAAAGATGAGTTTTCTGACAGTTACAGCGATGGCATTAGGCGTACAAAGGTGCAAATGGGGGTGGACCTTGGTTTTAAAATAAAGGCCGTTCCTTGGCTTGTGCCAACCGTCGGCTTTTGGCTGCAACTTGAACGTCCCCACATTGGTACTTTTAGGCCTGGTATCAAGTGGTATTTACTCACACGATTATTTATTCGCACATCCATGTTGGTATTACTGTCGTCTGAATCTGCAGTCGGCTTTTTGGGCGGTTTTGGCGTTGAATTTATCCTATGGCGCGACGGTTTTCTAACTATTGAAACGCAAGTCGGATTTTGGAATATAGACTGGATACCGGTGGATTTCCTGCTCGGGATAGGTCATCGATTCTAAATGCACGCGTATGAATCGTGGTGGCTAGTTGCCTGATTTAGGCTTCAGCTGCAATCTTTGATGCAATTCGTCGAAGGCTTTTTCAGCATTTCTGGTTATGTGTTCTTTGATTCCAGCGTCCAAACCGGTAACACCAGAAATTGCGGTTTCCAATGCATGCAGGTCCAAAACCACCAAGCTGAAGCATTCGCCGTTGTCAGAAAAGTACATGTCCTCAACTCTGGTTCCAGGCAGGCTTATCTCGGTGAGCTGTTCAGCAACTCTGCGAGACAGTTGCTCGTCATCAGCAGCCTTGCCATAAGCCGCTCCACCAGTCATGGTCTGTTGATAATCTTGGGTCAGTCCCGCAAATCCAAGATTCATGGTCTCGGCGATTTGCTGGCGGCCTCTGGCTGTGGCCATATCACGGCACATGGCCAGATTATTGGTGCCACCCATGACACCAACCCCACAGATCCATTTCTTCTTTTCGCCAGAGAATGCGGAGCATCCCTTGTAAGCCCATTCTGGAGCGCCTTTCATGCTCTTTGCAAAGCTGGCACCCGTTTTTGCTGTTTGCTTTTTTGCGCATCCAAAAGCAAACGCGATCATCAGCGACATCGCCACTAGTGTGATTTTCCTTAACATAACTCCTCCATTTTACTTTGCCTTCCCTTAAGGCAAGTAGTTGATACCCCAAAGTTTCAAACGACAGCCACTAGGCGGCTGGCGCTGACTACCTTAGCATGTTGCGTGCCAGGGACCTCGGTGCCGCCAATCATCCCCCACACTGATGCTGGATGCAACATTAATTAACGCCCAATCAATGCCTTTACGGATTGCGGTGAAGTGATGACTCCCTGCAAAAAGCTTCAAGTGGTCATGTGACAGTCACGTGACTAGTCACACCCAAAATCAGGATTTTCAATGCAGACTTGGACGTAAGTAACACCCTTTCTGCGAAGGGGGCCAATCCCCAGTTTATCCCGCCAGACATGCTGTTCTTTTGCGTTTTCCATGGTGTTTTCCAAAATGTGGCCTGCTGTGGATGTCTCTGGAAACTGCCAAGAACGGTCGTCTACCCAATCAACCACAAGGCTCTTTAAATAAAGACATTGTTGTTGGGCCAGTCGTTGTTTTGCGTGCTCAATTGCAAACTCTATAGCCTTTTCTTTTTGAAAAGTTGGTGCTGACACGCCAATAGCACATAAGCGATTACCTTTCCCAAGGCTTGGATTTTTAAGCCAGGCCGGAATGGGGCCTCTGAAGGCATCAGGTAGTATTTTAGGTGCCAAACGTTCATAACCATGAAAACAGGCTACAGCCCACATCGTGTTGGGTTTACTACAAGCTTGCTTCCGACATTCTGACCTTGCTCCCTTGCCTTCACGGTCAAACCACCATCCCACAACTCCAATTCCCTTTAAGGTCCCTTGGGTTTCGTGCATCGCCACCCCAAAACTGTCTCGTAACCCTGTCGTTCTTGAGCCTGCTCGAATACGACTGCCCAGAACGGCTTCTCCAGCCTTTGCAAGTGCCATGTCCGCGGCTTGATTCCAGGACGTTACCGGGTCAAGGGTTGGGTCAGAGGAACCTACGAAGCATCCAGAGGAGCTGGGGGGCAGTGGAAACCTATAGTTGGTTATTTGCACATCCGGTCTGTGGGTGCAGCCGGCTAAAAAGACAAACAGCAAAATACATAGCTTGGGCACTAGAAATCCTCGCTATTAACGCCAGCATAATATAACCAAAAGGCGCTTTTTGGTACCAGTGATTTCTGATATGATTGGTCGGATATGGCACAGGGTTTGCATTTGATGACAATGACGACCTTTGACTGGAGGTGCTTATGAAAGCTCGATTTTTATGTGCTTTGCTGCTTGTCGCTTTGATTCCATTTGGAGCCACCGCCAAGGATGCGAACCTTTCTTTGGCCGAGATTTACGTTTCAGCCGCGGATGGAGTTGTTTTCGTTTTGGGGCTTGATAAGGCAAAACAAAAAGCCGGCCATGGGGCTGGTATCATAATGACAAGTGCTGGTGACATAGTCACAAACGCGCACGTGGTTTTGGACTATGACACCGGCAAGCCATATCATTGGCTTACAGTATTTTTGAAGCCTGAAGAGATTACTGGAGACGCTGAAAACGACTTTAGCCTGGGCTTTCAGGTGGATGTGGTTGCAATCGATCAAAAACAGGATCTTGCCCTTTTGCGGATGAAAAGGGCCCCAGCCGGCTTGGTTGTGGTGCCCGTTGGCGACTCTGAAAAGGTGCCTGTTGGAACTAATGTCGCCGCCATTGGTCACCCGGGTGGGGCAGGGCTTTGGACTTTGACTGCAGGAACAATTTCCAACAAAAGGCGCAACGGAGATGTGGATATTTTTCAAACCGACGCGGCCTTAAATCCAGGCAATTCTGGGGGGCCTTTGTTGGATGCGCAGGCGAATGTCATTGGAATCAATACTTATATTGTGCGCCAAAATCAAGATGGGATGAGCCTCGAAGGTCTTAATTACGCGATTCGTTTTGGGCAAGTGGCGAAGTGGCTTGAAGGCCAGAACGTTCAGCTTGTCAGGGCTGGTTCAGCGAAGGCGGTAAAGGCTGCGAAGGCGGAGCCTCAGGCCGTGGCAGTTGAGGAGCCAAAGGTACAGGTAGAGGCGCCAGCGAAGGTTCAAGCTGAGGTGGCAGCCGTGCAGCCTGCCAAGGCGGACCCACCAAAGGATGAACCCAAGGTGATTGCGGATGAGTCTGCAAAGGTTGAAGCAGCTGGGCCTAAGGTGGCAGCAGCTGAGCCTCAAAAGATGCAATCTAAGTCTAGTCCAGCTGCAAAACCAAAAGAGGGCGCCGTTGAACCTGGTAAAGGGTCTGCAGCCCCCAAATCTGCGGCCAAGAAGGCTCCCAGGCCATTTCCAGGTCCAAAAGGTGAGCGGATGTTTGGATACCCTGACCCAGACATGGATCCCGATGAAATCGTTAAAAAATTGCGCTCAACTGTTGAAGAACGCGCCGAAGACGCCTTTCAGGATCTGCACATTCGCTTTCCAAGCCAACCAGAAAACTAATTGATCTGCTGTTCATCCAGGAGTTCTAAGATTGCTTTTTTATTCAGTTTTGAACTTATGTCTCGAACGATTCCGTTGGAATCGACCAAGATATAAGCGGGTAAATCCATTTTCTCTCCTTTGACTGAGAATTTCTGTGTAAAATACTCATGCTCGTCCAGCAAGACGGTGAAGGGTACTGGATTTTGTCGCAGGAATTTGTCCAAGTCATTACGGGCATCTGGATCAGTCCTTTCGAGTACTGCCACCAGAAATATTTTTATCCCTTTGTCCTTGGTTGCATGGTGAAAGGCTATGACATCAGGAAGGGCCTTGCGACATGGAGTACAGCTTGTGCTAAAAAAATCTAATAGAACTGGGCTCTTGGGGAATCTAGGTTTTGGTGTTCCAGGATATGCTATTTCCGACAAGATGTAGGGTTGACTTTCACGGTCCCTAAGTTTTAGATATGGAGCTGGTTTGCCAACTTGGATGTTTCTAGCAACGGCAACTGCGGGGTCGACCGACGCGGCCGCCAATAACAAAATACTTGAAGTTATGGCTACTAACCTAAGCATTTAAATCCTACCCTTACCATTGGTTTCAATACCTACATTCTTTAAACACTGGCTGGCGGCATCTTTGATGCCCGATTCAAGTTGCGAGACGCCGTTCTCCATCGCCTTGGTCTTTGTGATGCTTGCTCCTTTAACTTGGTCGAGACGTTCCACATGCACGCTACGCCCTGAATTTGCTTGAACTAATTCAACTCGTCCAGTCGATTGCATGTAATAAATCTGCATGTCTTCACTGGTTAAAGAGTTGTCTAGGACTACAACCAACAACCAGTCGGCTTTTGCCTTGGCCCCGGCGGATTTTGCCGCATCAGTGTCCCCATCTAGCAGGGCTTGGACTTCATCGTCGTCCAAGTTGATTCTGGAGATTCGAAAACCATTTTCTGTGGCAATCTTTTTTGTGAAACTGGTGATATTACGGGTGGTTTGTGATTGTGGGACCAATTCACCATCGCAAAGCATCAGGACGTGGACTGCAACTGTCTTCCAGGATTCCCCAATCATGCGCTCGGCCTTGTCAATTCCAGCGGCCAGCTCATTTTTCAGGGCAGAAACAGTCTTGATAACAGGGTCATCTAGGACTGTAAGGGCGGGCAATTCTGAGGCGCTTTTAAAGGCCCTTTGGAAGGTTGACAAGGCTTCTGTGGCATTGTTTGCGGCCAGAAGGGCTGTTCCCTGCCTATACAGGTTTATCGCAGTTGTGGCCTTTGCTTGCTCTGCCTGTTTAAGCAACTCCTGGGTTTTTGTATATTCACTTTTTGGATACGCCAACAGCGCACAGCAATCGTGTTTTTTTCTTTTACCTTTGTGGTAGGTGTCTATCACCTTCCATCCGGTCAGCGGGACCTGACGTCCTTGAATTTCAAGGGATACCTTGTGGCTGTAGGTGAAGTCACCGTCTTTTTCTCGGGTATCAGATGACAAGCTACTTTGAACTGTAACTCCGAAATGATTCACTAGGTTATTAAGGGCGTTACTTTCGGCGAGTCCCCTGCAGTCATCAAGGGATGTGGCGCCTGAGGTAAAACCGCTGAAATACAAATAGTTACGGTCGGATTCTGGGGCTTTTGTGCACCACTCGGGTCTGCCTTTACCAAGGGCATCAGAGGCAAGCAGGGCGAGGCCGAGCGCGATAAGGATAAAAGCAGGAGCTTCTTTACAATGGATAGGCATAAGGCATCCCAGCAGACCCTAGCGCCAAGGATTATCTGGCAAAGCGATTGTGGGGTCAAGAGGCGTGGTGCCGCGGGGTCAGGGACAGGGTCAGGGCCAGGGACGGGGACAGGGTCAGGGCCAGGGACGGGGCCAGGGACGGGGCCAGGGACGG
>Ga0209718_1001646_pt1 | contig 24471 bp, 18 predicted proteins | sample AD_JPNAS1_MetaG_FD_184420 | JGI IMG/M metagenome (GOLD analysis project Ga0209718, IMG submission 184420) | Active sludge microbial communities of municipal wastewater-treating anaerobic digesters from Japan - AD_JPNAS1_MetaG (SPAdes) (version 2) | ecosystem: Engineered > Bioreactor > Anaerobic... | reverse complement strand
CCATCTTTCGGGTGAGCGGACGTGATTTGTGTTGGCCTGGAGCGTGGGCCGAACACGGGCTCCTCAGGTTGCGAAAGGTGATGAGCGTGCGCGATGAGCCATGAGTCGTCGTCTCCCGGATTCGGAACGCTGGGCTGAAAAACAGAAAGAAGAATGCGAGCAAAGCCGCAGGCAAAGACCTGGTTACGATTCCGTTTTCGCTTCTTCTTGTAACTCGATGAGCACACAAAGCGCTTCGATTTCACGCTTCGTTTGGATCTCCTTTTGCCGGAGGCTGCGAACTTTGGCGTCCAATGCCTTGCTCTCGGCTTCAATCTCCAAAAGCTTATTTTTGAGTAGCTCGCGTTCCTTTTTCAATAGTTCCAGTCCAATCACGTCCACCTCCGTCCGCTAACCGCGGCGTCGTTCCTCGACCATCTCAGCATATAAGGCTTCCGTTTTTTCGGCGATATGGGTCCAGGAAAAATGATCTTCCACCCGTCTTCGCCCATTGCGCCCGAACTTTTTCGCCATCTCCGGATTGCGGAGCAACGTATTGATGGCATCGGCAATGGCCCGGGGATTTGCTGGTTCCACCAAATAACCCGTTTCTCCATCGACAACCGTCTCCAGGATTCCTCCTACCCGACTCGCCACCACCGGTGTTTCGCACGCCATCGCTTCGAGGTTGATGATACCGAAGGGCTCGTAGACCGAGGGGCAGGCAAATACCGACGCGTTTGCGTACAATTCCACGTATTGCTCTTCGCGCAACAACGAGTTGATCCACAACGCCCGAGGTTCTTTGGCGACTTTTTCCGCAATCTCCTCTTCCACCTCCTTGGTATCCGGCGCGCTCGTGCAGCAAACCAGCCGAACCCCCGGATCCACCGACGCCATCGCATCGATGAGATACGTCATGCCTTTTTGCCTCGAGGTTCGGCCTACGAACAAGATGTAGGGACCATCGATATCGAAGGCCTTGCGCGTGCTGTCCCCATGCACCGGACGATACAAGTCCAGATCTATCCCGTTATGGATAACCCGGACCCGTTCGGGATCGACGTTGAAGTGATCGAGTACGTCTTTTTTCGATCCTTGCGAAACGCTGATGATCCGATCGGCGTTTTCGAGGGCCACCTTTTCGACCCAGGTGGATAAGTGATAGGACTTACCAAGCTGTTCCTCTTTCCAAGGGCGAAGCGGTTCAAGGCTGTGTACCGTGCAAACCAACGGAATATCGTATAGAACCTTGGCCATATAACCGGCCATGGCCGCGTACCAGGTATGTGTATGCACGACATCCGAATCGACATGGTCACGGACCAGGGATAAGTCCGTGGAGAACGTGCCAAGAGTCGAGTTGAATCGACGGTCCGTCCCTTCCCACATACGATCCCAGGCCTGATATCCCTTTACGGTTAGATTTCCATCGGACATGCGCTGCTCGCCGAAGCACCGAACCTCGACTTGCATCCGCTTGGCAAGCTCGCGCGTGAGAAACTTCACATGAACGCCAGCGCCTCCATAGACATGGGGAGGATACTCTTTCGAAATGATGGTGACCTTCATCGTCCATCTCCTCCATCAATGGGCCGCGCCGCGGACCGTACGCCCGGATGCCACGGGATCACAGAGCAAGTCCGAACTGGTTTTGGGATAAATGATGCAGTTTTTTCCAAGCAAACCGCCTGCCGGAACATGCACGTCCATGCCGAGTACGGTCGCTCCCCCCTGCAAGGAACCAGGAAGCTCCTCGTTCGCCACGAGATTGCCCATGTCCGCTCCCACCCGTGCGCCTCGACCAATCACGCAACGCTTGTCGCAAATCACTCCATCGACCACTGCCCCGTCTTCCACGACTACCTTCTCCCATAACACGCTGTTGCGAACGATGGCACCGCGCCCAATTCGCACGTCCGAACTCAAGACCGAACGCTCGACACGCCCCTGAATGTTGCATCCTCCCCCGATCAGCGAATCGACCACCTCCGCGCCCGAAAAACAACGTGTGGGCGGAGGCGGGGCCGCGCGACGCATCATCGTATTGGTACGAACGTTCCACGATGAAAGGTCAATGCGTGGCGATGGACCGAGCATATCCATGTGCGCCGCATGATAGGCGTCGAGCGTGCGCGCATACTCCCATTGACCATAATGGACCCAACCAAACGCTCTGCGGTGCGCCATCATGTGTGGCAGAATTTCATCGTAAATTTGATAGGTCTTCTGCTCCTCGGGCGTCGCATGCGCATGACGCCGTAACTCCTCCACGAGGACTTCACGGCGAAATACGTAGACGGTCATCGAAGCCAGGTTCGTCCTCGGATGCTTGGGCTTCTCCATGTAGCCGATGATTCGCCCCTCCGCGTTGAGTTCGGCTATGCCGAAACGCGAAGGCTCTACATCCATCGGCGTAAACGCAAGTGTCACATCGGCATCGCGCTCCATGTGGAAACGAAGCAGCGGTGTGTAATCCATGCTGTAAGCATGATCGCCGGACACAATGAGCACGTCATCAGGGCGATGCAACTCCAGAAAATCGATGTTCTGATAGAGGGCGTCGGCCGTGCCGCGATACCATTGAGAATGGTCAAGTCCAATATACGGTGGCAGAAAGCGCACGCCCCGCTCGTTACCCACGAAGTCCCAGGGCAAACCAATACCCACGTGATCGATGAGCGATGATGGACGGTATTGGGAAAGGATGCCGACATTGTCGATACCCGCGGTATTCGCCAGGTTGGTCAGCGCAAAGTCGATCATTCGATACGCGCCGCCAAACAGCACCGCTGATTTTGGGCGCCAGAAGGTCAACACTGACATCTCCTCGGCGCGACCTCCCGCGAACACGATGGCGATGGTTTTTCGCATTCGAAACCCTCCGTAATTGGTTGACCGGCAGTGTAGACGGGCTTGCGCCCGAAGCCATCTGCTTCCTTGAAATACCTAAATTTCCCTAAAAATTTCGCTTTGAAAAGGGATGGGGGCGCGTTGAGCGCAACCGCTTGGCGGCCAACATGCCCCCATGACACGATATCAGACAGACTGGCGCCGAACCGCAACTTGCTCCAAGCTGCCACCGTGTCTTCCCTTTCCCCCCGCCTCATTCACCTGGCATCGCTGTGGCAGCGCGCTTGCGGCCCATGGCGGGGACGACTCTTCGCCGCCTCCCTTTTGCTCATCATCGTCGCTGCCGCTCACCTCGCTCGTCACGGCACCATATCCTCTCGCCTCCTCGCTGCCGCCATCGTCGTTGTGACGTGCGTCATCGCTGTGGTCCTGCGGAAAATGGCACAGCGCCAAGCGCGTAATCTCATTCGACTGGCGAAAAAACTCGGCTCCCTCGAACACCCTTCCCTGGGCGAACGCGCCGCTCGCGCCGTGCGTCTCCTCACGACTACCCATGGCTCCGATGACGCGCTGAGTGCGGGGCTCGCTCATCTGCACCTCGAACGACTGCTCGCTCAGATTCGCCCCGAAACCCTGTGGAAAGCCGCAAAAAAACGTGCCGATGTCGCAAAAATCGTAGCGCTTTCCCTCCTCGCTCTCGCCCTCGGTGCCTTCGCTTACAGCCCTCTTCGTGTGGCGGAAGGTGTCGACGTTCTGCTCGCGTACCGTGGTCGCGCGCCCATCGATATCGATTGGGTCGAATCCGCGGTCGTCGATATTCAACCCCCGGCCTATCTCGGCGAATCGATCCAACACGCGATGGCGTTCGACGAGACCTACCAACCCGTGGGAACGAAACTCTCGGTTCACGCACGGCCGCGCTTTGATGGACGCACGCTCGTGCTTACCGACGGAAAACGGGAAACCCCGTTCGTGGATGATGCAAAAGGGGGAATCGTCGCGACCTGGACCGTCGAGCATGATGCAACACTCGAGATCGCCGCTCGTTTCGGCGATGTCCTCATCGCCCAAAGCACCAGCCTGCGCGTGGTAGCCCTCGAAGACGAGGCACCAAAGGTGATCGTCGACGATACTCCGAGGACCGTTCGTTTGCTCGACATCCAAGAAGTTCCCATCCGCTACGAAATCACTGACGATCATGGCTTGACGCACGTGGAATTGGTGTTGCGTACGGCAGGTAAGGAATCACGACGATCGCTGGCCAAACATGATGGTACGTTGACGTTCGATCGTGGTGCCACGGTGTTGCACCGTCAGGATCGCGTGCTCGTGCAAGCTCATACACCCGTGGAAGTCACCATCGAAGCGCGCGACAACAATGCCGTGGGAGGGCCTTCTTGGGGGAAAAGTCAGCCCATTGTCGTGCTTCCCCCCGCGGTTGGTGAAGAAGAAGCATTGCGTTTCGAAGCCGTGCAATCCCTTCGAAATGACTTGCTCGACCTGTTGGCGTCACGCCTACGACGCGAAGCGCCGAGCCAACACGAGGATCGGGCGGCGTTGAATACCAAAGAAACAAAGGCGCATGCCTCTTTCGAACAAGCCGCAAATCAGGTTTCACAGCAGTCCTACGGAGGGATCGTGGTGTCTCGTCGCATGCGCGCATTCATCCAAGGACAACTCGAACGATTGCGAAAGGCTACGGATGGCGCATGCCCCACGCTCTCCGAACAGGCTTGCCGTAGCGGTCTTAGGCGATTGCAAGACGTAACCGGTGATGTGGCGTTGGCCCTCGATGTGGCTACAAGAACGCTGTCGACTCGTGATTCGATCGCCATTGCACGAAAACTGGCGGATGTAGCGGATGAGGCTGCGGAGGGCGCCAGACAGATTCGCCAATCCGAATCGCAACGAGGCAGGGTTCGCCTGGATGCATCCTTGGAGGTTTTGCGTGGAGGAAGCGGTTCCATGCTTCGCCTTGGAGGATTGGGAGGCGACTTGGGCGAAATCGTGGCCATGGGTGTACGAAACATTCAACGGTGTATGCATCGTGACGACACCCAATGCGCTGAATCCGCGGCGTTGCACTTGGCCGCACGATTACGCTCTCCCCACCCATCGTTTTCCGGAGGAGGAGGGCGTTCTGGTACGGAAAGCGGCGGCATGCCGGGGCTGGATGACGCTTCCGCGGGCGACGGAGACATGGAATCGTTCGACTCAGAAGGCGATGAGATCGAAAAGCTTGCCAAGGACCACGCTTCTCGGATGGAGGAAGTGCAGCAAGCCATTGCCGAGGCGATGCAATCCATCGACATGCAAGGGCTTCACGATCTGGCCCGCGAACACGCGCGCATCGTGAGAGATTCGGTGCGCGGCTTGCCTACTTCCTCGTCCGATATGTCTTCGCTCGAAGGGGCCGCCATGGTGCTGCGCGAGCAGGCCGAGCGTATGGCGGCGGCGTTGGAGCGAACTGCACTATCGGAAGCGGACCAAGCGGCAAGCAATGCCTTGAAAGCCGCCGAGCAAGCCGTGCTCCTCGGTCAGCGAGAACGAGATCTATTTGGTCAACCTTCTTCCCTGAGCCGGGAGGTGGTTCGGGCGCGAGAAACCCTCGAACGTGAACAACGCTGGGTGCGCGAGCAACTCGACGCCATGCGGAAATCCGCATCAGAACAAGGGAAACAACGATTGAAGACCGAGTCCGAGCGGCAGCGGGAGTTGGCCGACCGCGCCAAAGATGTGTTGAAACGCGCGCGATCGGGACAAGAACCAATCCCTCTTTCCACCGTGGAACTCATCGAACGCGCGGAATCGCACATGCGGGAAGCCGCCCGAGCCCTCGACAGAGCCGATGGCGACCAGGCCATGACCTTGCAACGCATGGCACAGCGATGGCTCGAAATGGCTAGCGAATCCATGCAGGATACCGCCAATTCCAATACACCCTCCCCGCAGACCAACCCGTCCCACGCCGAAAGCCTCGAAGGTCAACGGGATGCGCATGGCGAGGGGGATGGAAAAAACATCGCCAAAGGACCTGTCGATATCCCCAAAGCCGAAGCCTTCACCGGTCCGGAATCCTTTCGACGACGTGTGATGGACGGCCTTTCGCACCCTGCCGACCCATCCCTTCGCGAGGCAGTTCGTCGATACTCGGAGGGATTGTTGCGATGACCCACAAGCGTTGGATCGGATTCATCCAGGCGATTGGCATCGCGGTGTCGTTATGCATCGGAGCGCAAGCCGTGGCGGCTTGGGATCATCCCGCGAACCGGGCGCGCATTCTCATTTCGGAACTCCGGCTGAAAGAGGCGGAGCCATGGCTCCAAGGTGCCTTGTCCGATCCGCAAGCAGCTCTCGAATACGGGAAATTACTACTGTTTTCCACACGTTACGAAGAAGCCGCGCGCATCCTGGAGCGGCCCGATGTCGCCGCAATTGCCCAAGGCGCACAACTCGGCCAACTCGCGCGAGATAGCGCTCAGGCCGTCGCGGGCGCCTTCGTCGTGCATGATATCCACCACGACGTCATCGTGCGCATGCAGGATGACCATGACCAGCCCTTGGTCCCGTTCATCTCGGAAGTCATCGATGCATCACGATCGTCGTTGCGACAAGGACTTGGTGTGGAGCTTCCGCGACCCATGTATGTGGAACTCGTGCGCGATCATTTTTCCTTGGCAAAAATGACTGGTCTTCCGGAAGATGCCGCGCGCACGACCGGAACGGTGGCCATCGCCAATTGGGGACGGGTAACGATGGTTTCTCCTCGCGCGATGAGCGCTGGCTATCCGTGGATGGATACCCTTGCGCATGAGCTTACTCATATTGCGCTGGGGATGGGAACACGGGATCGGGCTCCCTTGTGGTTGCAAGAAGGAGTGGCGAAAACCTTCGAGAAGCGGTGGCGTCGCCCCGACGACTACGATCCATATCCTTCTCCCCATGATATTGCGGCTGCGGGAATCTCGAAGAACCTGGCACGGGACTTCGATGACCTGGGTCCTTCCGTGGCGTTGCTGCCTTCCCCAACCCACGCCTTGGTGGTCTATGCCCAGGTGGAGAGTTTTCTCCGGTTCCTGCTATCCGAACTCGGTGAACAGATGTTGGTGGAACTGATTCCTCGGCTGCGCGAAGCAGGTCCATCGGAAGGTGTTTCGGAAGTGCTCGCGTCGATGACCGGGCGCGACCTACAAGCTTGGCAACAGGCATGGCGAGCGTGGTTAACAGGGACACCACGACCCGTGCCCAGCGAGCTGTCCCGTGAGCGCGGACCGGATGCGCTCGTGCTTCGCGATGTGCGATTGGGGCGTCTGCTGCTGGAAAGAGGACACGGCGCTGCGGCGGCTCGTTTGCTTCAGACTGCCGAGGAACGATGGCCCAATGACTTGCAAATCCGGTACTTGCTAGCGAAAGCAAGCCTTCGTCATGGAGACGTGGATAGCGCTTGGAATCTGCTACGACAGGCTGGGCCCCCCATGGCCCCCCACGCGGAAGCCTTCTCGCTTCTGGGCCGGATGCGGGAAGAGCGCCATGACGGAGTAGGTGCGGAATATGCCTTTTTTCGTGGACTTTCGTTGAATCCCTGGAGTTCGGAGTGCGCCTGTGAAGCCAAACCGCCTCCTGCTCTGCCCACCGATGCCGCCCGTTCCTGGCTTTGCGAAGCCGCACGAAATGCCCCACGCTACTGATGCGCTACCCTGTGGGCTCCTGCAATGCGTCGCGCACGGCATCGAGTAGTTCATGCAAACAGAACGGCTTGGGCAGAAAGCGGGTTTCGTTTAGATTCTTGATTCGAGACAAAACATGAGATTCGGCGTGTCCGCTCGTCAACAGGATGGGAAGCTGTGGCGAGTGTTCCCGAATCGATGCAATCACCTGATCGGTGTTGGTGTTGGGCATGGTCAAGTCGAGCAATACCAAACGGAGGTCATCGCCGAGAGTGTGAAGCGTCTCGATGGCAGAGGGACCATCGGAAGCGCTCAACGCATGTAATCCCGCGGTTTTCAGTCCAGCTACGCAAAAATCGCGAATGACCGCTTCGTCGTCGACGACGAGAATCGTACCTTGCTGTGGTACGACAACGGGCGTGTTATGTCTGGCTTCGAGGCCTGAAATTGGTGTTTTCTGTTTGTCGGCAGGAAGCAGGACCGTAAACGTGGAGCCGTGTCCGGGTTTGGATTGGACGCAAATCGCTCCACCATGACTACGAATGGTGCCGAGCACAGACGACAATCCAAGCCCGCGGCCCGTGAATTTGGTGGTGAAGAACGGGTCGAAAATACGTGCCACCGTCTCCGATGCCATACCTTTGCCATCGTCGCTCACAGAGACATATACGTAATGTCCACCGGAGGCTTGGTCCGAAACGAAGTTGCAAGAGCGCAGACATTGGTCATCGCAATGGCGCTCACCGATCTGCACGCGTACCTGTCCTGATGCGTCGCCGTAAGACTCAGCCGCATTCACGATGAGATTCATCACCACTTGACGCAATTGGGTGGCATCGGCGAGGACAGCAGGCAGATCCTCTGGCATAGCAAGGTCCAACGTTCGATTGCGGCCGATGCTCACACGCATGAGTTCCGCGATTTCATGGGTTAGCTCACCCAAATGCACAGGGTGACCCTGCACCGAATGATGCCCGGAAAACGTTAGAAGTTGGCGGGTCAATTCAGCGGCACGACGCGCGGCGGTTTGCACCCGGTCGAGCAGTGTCTGCGCGGAACTGTCTTGCCCAAGCGTCTGAGCCGCGAGGCTCGTGTTGCCAAGAATCGATGTCAGCAGATTGTTGAAATCATGGGCAACGCCTCCCGCCAATACCCCCAAGCTCTCGAGCTTCTGCGCCTGAAGGATTCGAGCCTCCATCTGACGGCGTTCCGTCACGTCCCGGGCGACGATGACCACCCCGCTGATGGCTGGATTCTCCAACATATTCGTCGCCAATCCTTCCAGTTGGATCACTCGACCATCGGCTTTCCATGCGCGAAACGCAGAAGGAATTCCCTTGTTCGTCTTGGTGAGAACGTCTTGGTTGAACTCCCGAATGAGAAACTCGGTATCATCGGGATGAACATACGAAAAAGCGTTGGTGCCAACGATGGCGTCGGCTTCATAGCCAAGCAACTGAACCGTCGATGGTGTCACATACTTGATGAGTCCCCGGGCATCGACCACCAACACAATGTCGAACGAATTGTGTACGAGCGATTGAAAACGATCGCTTTCGAGACGAAGTGCCTCCTCGACTTGCTTGCTCATCGTTACGTCCCGCAACGTACCCGCCAACCGCGTCGGTTTGCCGTCGAGCGAAGAAGCAACGATGCGTCCGGAAGCATGGACCCATATCCAACGACCCGCGCGTGTCATGACGCGGAATTCCTCGGACCACGAGGTTGCCGCCCCTTTGACATGCTCGCGCAGCGCTTGGATCGCGGCTTCGACGTCTTCCGGATGAATCAACGCACGCACTTGATTCAATCCCCGCGCGAGACTCCCTTCGGGATACCCAAGCATCGATTCATAATACGCAATCGAAAAACCCGTATCGTCGGGAAGGGACCACTCCCAAAGCGCCGTCGAGGAACCTTCAAACGCCAATTCGAGGCGTTGTTGAGTGACTTCCAGCGCTTTTTCCACGTCGAGACGATCATGGCTGTCCTCGAAGGACATGACGACGTAGGGCTCATCGTTCGCGTGGAAAGGTGCGGCAGACAACAGACATTCGATGGTGTTGCCCGCGACGGCATGCAGGCGAACAGGATGATTGGCAACGGAGTTTTCGAAGAAGGAAAGGACGTCGTCGATGCTTTGCCCCTCGGCCTTTCCCTTGAACAACTCTATGTCCGTTAGGGTTCGTCCGACGATTTGATCGCGAGAAAAACCAGTGACTCGGCTCATCGCCTGATTGATTTCGAGAATCGTGTGGTCTGTGCGGTGCAAAATCACCAAAGGGTGCGGGCAAGCGTCGAACGCTTTTTCAAGGACCGGGGCCCAGGGGTGTTCATCAGGACGTCTCATGGATTCCGCGGGGGATTCCTGCTCGACTCGAAAGCGCTCGCTCATCTGATCTCCTGGATGAAACCGTGACTTCGGTTATCCCCTGGCGACAATTCGATTTATTTCTATATACAAATACTTGCGCCCGCTTGGGAGGAATGGATTCCGGTCGCTAGGGCGGGCACAGCACCGAGGGATTCAATATCTTGTATGAAAACCTTGGGACAGGATAGCAAGAGGCGTGAAAAAATTCGTTGTAATTTCAGTATATTACAGCCGATTGCCGGGAAGCTGTGCGGCTCATGCTCTTGGTTGACCAAGGATTACTTGCGTGATGTGATAGGCCAACTCTTCTCGAATGGGTGGCTATCAGGTGAACCGGAAAGACAAGGAACGGGTTCAGGTCGAGGTTGTCCAGCGTGTCCTCGACGAGGTTGGTACAGATGCGCAACGTGTGGAGCAGGCTGTATTCGACACGCTATACGAAGAGCGAAAACGTCTCGAAACCGAGCCGGACGGCCCTTCCAAAAGCGAGCAGTTGGCGTTTTATGAGCGGATGCATACCCGTTCGTTGCGGATGGATGTGCAGAGCCAGCGCAAGGCGCTCAAACAGATCACGCATCGATTCGTGCAAGAGGTGACGGGTCATTTCGATCCCCGGGTGTACGCGCTGTCCACGCGTTTGGTCCCGGTGGGGTTGAATCTTCTGCTCAATGCGTTGAGTCCCATCAAGTTGGTGCAGTCCATCCCGCTGGGCATGTCGGATTTGGAAGAGCAATTTGAAGTTTCGGGCCACGTCCAACGGGTCAAGTCCCTCGCACAAAAAGCAACGTTGGTCATGGTCCCCACCCATTCGAGCAATCTGGACTCGATTCTGATGGGATATGCCATCTGGCGCATGGGCCTTCCCCCGCATTTGTACGGTGCGGGATTGAATCTGTTCAGCAACAAGCTGATCGGATTTTTCATGCATAATTTGGGGGCCTACAGAGTCGATCGACGGAAAAAAGCCAAAATCTACAAGGATGTGCTGAAGGCGTATGCCGGCTGCAGCATGGAACTGGGGTATCACAATCTGTTCTTTCCGGGAGGAACGCGCAGTCGGTCCGGTCGTGTAGAACAAGGCTTGAAACTAGGCCTGCTTGGCATGGGCTTGGACGCCTACGTGCGCAACCTCATCGAAAAAAAAGTCCGCCCCGACATCTTCGTCGTGCCATGCACCATCAACTACGAACTCGTTCTCGAAGCCGAAACGCTCATCGCGGATTACCTGAAAGAGGCCGGAAAAGCTCGGTACATCATTGAAGACGATGAGTTTTCCAAGCCCAAGGTCATCCTCGACTTCACCAAAAAACTCTTCTCCCTCCAATCGAAAATCCACGTTGTGTTAGGCGAGCCTCTCGATGTTTTCGGAAACCGTGTGGACGACGATGGTGTGTCCCGCGATTTCCGAGACCGACCGATCGATCGAACGCGTTACGTCATCAAAAACGGAATAGTCCAACTCGATGCGCAACGGGACGGAGAATATACGCGCGAACTCGCCCATGCGATCGTGCAGTCCTATCGCAAACACACGATGCTGAAGACAACCAACGTGCTTTGTCACGTCGTGTTTCGCTGGTTACAAGAAAAATCCCAGGGAATGGACCTGTATCGCTTGTTGCGAACTGGAGGAGCTGAGGAAAGCATTCCCATTCCCGAAGCCTATGGGCGCATCGACAAGGTGAGAGAGGCCCTTCGACGCCTCGCGGACCGTGAACGCGTTCGGCTCGACCTGCCGTTGCGTGAGTTCGAAACGCCCACGCTCGTTCATTACGCCTTGGCCCACTTGAGTTCCTATCATCGCCGCGCGGCCATCGAACGACGGGGGGATCGGCTCTTTCATGAGGACCGAAACCTCATCTATTTCTATCAAAACCGTCTCGATGGGCATGTGGCGGAGCTACAGGCGGAGCTGTCATGACAGCCATGACTACCGATTTATGCATCGTCGGAGGGGGAAGCTTTGGTTCGGCGCTTGCCATGATCGCAGCCGCGCAAGGTCATCGCGTGCGGATGTGGGTGCGTCGCGAGCAGCAGGCCAACGAGATCAATCAAGCGCATACCAACGGAGCGTACCTGGGGGAGGCGCGGTTGCCAGACCATCTGCAAGCTACCACGGATATGCAATTGGCTGTGCAGGGAGCAACCGTGGTGCTCATGGCGATACCCTCCAAATCCTTTCGCGAGGTGGCAAGGACCGTGGGTGAGCATCTTCGAGGAGATCAGCTTTTGGTGCATGCCACCAAAGGGATCGAAGCCGCCACCTTTGCGCGTATGTCTCAGATTTTACGAGAAGAAACCTGCGCGCTGAAAATCGGAGTGCTGTCGGGACCCAATCTCGCCGCGGAACTCATGCAAGGTCACCCCTCCGGCTCGGTGATCGCATCGCCCTACGATGAAGTCGTCCACGGCGTGCAAGCTTTGTTCTCTCACAGCCATCTTCGCGTCTATGGTGGTCGCGATGTGGTGGGTGTCGAAGTGGGAGGCGCTTTCAAAAACATCATCGCCATTGCCGCGGGAGTCGCCGATGGCCTGGGTTTCGGAGATAACGCTCGCTCTCTCGTCATCACGCGAGGACTCAGTGAAATGGCCTGGTTGGGCACTCATCTCGGAGCCGATGTATTTACCTTCGGCGGCCTGGCCGGTATCGGAGACCTGGTGGCCACGTGCAATTCCAAGCTGAGTCGCAACCACCGGGTGGGAGAGCGTCTGGCTCTAGGCAAGGACCTCGACACGATCTTGCGTGAGCTGAAATTCACCGCTGAAGGTGTTCCCACGACCGATGCAGTGCATCGACGAGCCGCTGCCGCCGGTCTTCATTTGCCCATCTGTCAGGCTGTGTATTCAGTGCTCTTCGATGGAAAAAATGCGACTGGCGCGTTCGGTGAATTGATGCGTTTGCCCGTCGGCGACGAACTGTCGACGTTGCGATACCGATGAAGTCCCACCCTTGTTGCTATCCCCTGAGCGTCGTCGACGACCGGATTTTTTCTCTGGACTATGATGGTCCCGTTTTCATTTGGGATATCGACAAAACCTATCTGGCCACACGTTTTTCACAGCCCAAGTACATGGCCAGAATCCCCATCGAGTTTGCGGTGGACAAACAAGCCATCGCTGGAATGCCCGAGGTGCTGCGAGGTATTCGTCGAGGAACCACCGCCGCATTTGCTTGCGCGCCTCTTTACTTCGTTTCGGCGAGTCCTCCGCAATTGCGCGCCGTCATCACGCGAAAAATGTTGCTCGATGGCGTGGAATACGACGGAATAACCTTCAAAGACTGGGCAAAAACCATCATGCAACGACGCCCCGGTCGCCTGAAGGAACAAGTAGGCTTCAAGATCTGTGCGTTGCTCGAGGGGCGACGGCGACGGCCCATGGCAAGCGAGTATCTCTTTGGTGATGATGTGGAGAAAGACGCGGTCGCCTATTGGCTGTATGCCAAAATCATCAAAGGCGAGTTGTCATCCGCCAAGATGGAAGAAGCCTTGGCTGCTCAAGGCGTAAAAGCTGACGATCGCGCATGCATTCGCGCCATGCGCGATGCGTTGCCCCCAACCCTTGGGTCCGTTCGGCAAATCTTCATCCATCTCGAGAAAAAGTCGTCACCCGTGGAATTCGAACGCTTTGGCCCGTTGCTTCTGACCACTCGCAACGCTTTCCAGCTCGCCCTCGCTCTTGCCGATCGGTCGGTGGTCCCCATCGATACGGTTCGTCAAGCAGCGCTCGCTCTGCAAGCCGTGGCTCCCTTTGGTAACGTGGATTTCGATGAATTGATCGTGGATGCGCGAACACGAAAACTCGTTTCCTCGATTCCAGAGGAAGTGATGGCCTCGTTCGCGTCTTCGTCATCGATGGATATTCGTTGAACGATTCCCCTTAGACGCACTGATAGACAGACTTTCTTCAAGACAAGTCGATCCGGACGAAACTCACTTGTCCAATCACGTGTACGAGCGTAAGGGAGCCGTCGGTTCCAGTATTGTCTTTCCACCGAAGAGGACTCATTCCCACGACGTTGACAAGCAGGACCGTGCCGTTGACGCCCGTTTCCGTGCCTTCCGTCGAATATCCTACCCCTTGATCGTAGGCGATGGCTTCCGCGGTTGGATGGGTTGTGATGCTAACGCCTGCCACGCGTTGACCGTTCTTCTCGAAAACGACGATCACATGAGAAGCATCGGCGCGAACGAAGGCGGGAGGAGACAAAGAAGCGTAGATCGAGGTCAGCAGATCGCGATCCACGACGGGTACGGTGAAGTTCGAAGAAGCTTGTTGGGGTGCGATCAGGTAAGCATGCGTGGGGATGACGAGGTCATAAAATGCGGGTTCGGGAACGACCGTAAACCAACCAGGTCCGCTGACGACTCCCGTAGCGGAAAAACCAACTCCTGCTTCTCCCCCAAAACTCACTTGATCATCACCGGATACCGTGGGCACGCGAAGATAACCCCATCCCAAAAAGGGAACCTCCTGGGAGAATTGCTCTTCGGTTAGGCGAACAATCGATCCGGATAGGTCGACCGTCGAGATGGGAGCCGCATCCACGTCCGCCTGTTGCCCATCGATGGCAGCCTCTGGCTGCCCACCATCAGGTCGTGGATTGACCGTACCACCTCCGGGTTTGCCACAGAGGACATCCGTACAGCCACCAACACCAGGAGGACGCTCATCGTTGCCCGAACACCCTGCGCATAGGGTTGTCACTGCCAAGCAAAGACCGCCGAGTTGCATTCGGTTCATCGTCTTTTACTGTACGCTCCGGCTGATGAAGTGGCCAACCACCAGGCTCATGCTTCGGCGATCGTTTCTGGAATCACTGGCAATTTTTTTATGCGATGAACATGAAACACTGCGGCAATTGCTATGAGAATGATTCCAACCCATTGGGATGTGGACAGCGCCCATAGTCCGCCCCGATCATCGGCTCGGAAAAACTCGAGAAGGAACCTGGCCAGGGCATACAACATCACGAATGCCACGAATACATGGCCGTCATAGCGTTTTCGTGGGTGAACGACGAGCAAACAGAAAGCGGCGATGGCGAGTGAAGCGATGGCTTCGCCGAGTTGAGCGGGAAGAACAGGCAGGGAGGCGACGCGGGAACTCGGGAGCAAACCGAGTTTGAACTGCGATTCGCTTGCAGGGCTTCCTGGAGGAAAGATGAGGGCGAGGGGACCATCATTGTGTACGCCGAAACAGCATCCCGCGAGCAAACATCCCATACGGCCGAAAGCTAGCCCGGTGGCGATGGCAAACCCCGCCATATCCGCGGCTTTCCAAAATGGAAAACGGTCGCGTTTCAAGAGGAACCACGCAACGACGGATGCGCCGATGAAACCTCCATAATACGTCAAACCACCGGCCCAAAACGCGGCCCACGCGAAACAATCGGATTTCTGAGGATGGCATACCCCTTTGGCCGCATCCCAGACGCCATCATAACGATCGGACAAACATGCGTCTTTGGTGATTTGCCAATCTACCAAAGAGGGATTGGTGCAAAGATGAACATAGTCCCAGAAATAGCCATCGACGAGCACGTGCATGATGCGCGCGCCCGCAACGCCAGCTAGCAGCATTCCGAGGGCGAGATCGACGATGACGTCTGGATTGCGACCAATGCGTTTTGCCCAAAGAATTCCTAGTGTTGCGGCGAAAAGGAACCCGGTGACGAGCAGCACGAAGTAGCTTGGTGCGCCAAGATCGAACAGCCGGAAAAGCTGCGATTGCATGCCCTCAAACCTTCGATTGCCCAGCGAGCCCGGAAGAAGTGGGATCGGAGGGCGGCGGATTCGACGATGCCGCTGGCGAATTCGGCTCCACCGCAGAACCCTGTTCCGGTTGGAGAGATACGACTTTTGTCGTGTCGCGCCGGTGATGGTGCGCGCGGCTGGTGAACATATCGATGGCCATCAAACCAACACCCACGCAGATCGCCACATCAGCGATGTTGAAGGTTGGCCAATGGTCCGTGATGCCATGGGTTGGCGATAGGGAAGCAATGCGTTCGTTGAGCCAGCGAACCCAGGATGCTCTGTAGTCGATGAAATCGATGACCCAACCATAGCGAATGCGGTCTACGAGATTTCCGATGGCACCTCCCAAAACGAGAGGCAATCCCCACTTGAGAGCATGTTGTTTGGGATGAACTCTTCGGAAAAGATAGACGATGAAGCCGATGGCCACCAAGGAGATGACGAGGAAAAAAGGCTTACGAATCTCCTCGTTGGCGGTCTGCAACAAGCCCCAGGCACCGCCTCGATTACGGGCCAACACGAAGGTAAGCCAAGAGTTGATCTGGATGGGAGCTGGGATGCCTTCCCCATGAGCTAGGGGTTTCTCGAGGGTATGCAACGCCCACCACTTGGTTCCCAAATCCAGCGCAAGGGCCACCGTCGACACGATCCCAAGCAATACATAGGATGGCTTGGGTCGGTCTTGCGTCACGGATACCGAAGGCGTGGGTGTGTCTTGGGAGACGGGAGGGTTAGGTACCTCCCGGACTTCAGGGGTGAGGGATTCGCTCTCCACGGGCGGCTCGTGTTCAGGACGTCGGTTCATGGATAGGGTCGCGATGCGGAAGGCATGGTTTACGATAATCTGCGTGGCAACGCCAGGATTGCAAAGCGGTAGCATCGCAGAGGACATCAATACGGAACGCTTGTCTAGGTTAATCGGTTGAGATATCTCTGAGATCCCTGGCCGCGACGCTGAGAACCACCATGCCACATCCTCCCTGGAAATCACGCGAAGGGCTTGCTTGCGTCATCGAAGACTGGCTGGCATCGCGCATCATTCAACCCTGTTTTGCAGCGGAACGCTCGTTTGCTCCCAGCCAGGCGCAAACGGTCGATTTGCCGGAAGACCTCGCACCTTGCTTGCGTCAGGCCCTCGCCAAACGTTCGATTGTCCAGCTATATACCCACCAGGCAGGGGCATTTGCCCTCGCCCGCGGCTTGCCGGACCCCGAAGCCCAGAACCCTGCCGGTCCCCGATGCATCGTGGTGGCAACGCCCACCGCCTCGGGAAAAAGCCTGTGCTTTCATCTGCCAGTCTTGCAGGCCATCGTAGAGAATCCGTCCGCCCGCGCGATGTACGTCTTTCCCACCAAAGCGCTGTCGCGAGATCAAGAAAGCAGTTTGCACGGGCTCATCTCCGATGCGCAACTATCGATCCCCGCGATAGTTTATGACGGCGATACGCCTGGGGATGCTCGTCGAGTAGCGCGAGAACGTTCCCCCATCATTTTGACCAATCCCGATATGCTGCATACGGGCATCCTTCCGCACCACGCGAATTGGGCGAAAACCTTTCAGGCCCTTCGCTACGTCATCATCGATGAACTTCATACCTATCGAGGCGTTTTTGGTTCCCACATGGCTCACGTCATCGCGAGATTGCGTCGTATCGCGCAATTCCACGGTTCCGATCCAGTTTTCTTATGCGCGACCGCCACCATAGGCAATCCGCGCGCGCATGCCGCCAGGCTCACGAACGTGGCGGAATCAGACGTGGCTCTTCTCGACCGCTCGGGAGCCGCGAAAGGACCTCGGCGTTTCTTTTTTTACAACCCTCCGGTCGTCAACGCGGAGCTTGGCATTCGCGCTTCGTACCTCAAATCAGCGGTTCGATTGACTGCCGACCTGCTGCGGGCAAACGTGTCGACCCTCGTTTTCGGCCAATCCCGCAATTCGGTCGAACTCATGCTCAAGTATTTGCGAGATCGACTTGCCGGGGAAGTGCCGAAAGACGCGATCATGGCGTATCGAGGAGGCTACCTCCCCGCGGATCGTCGCGCCATCGAGCAAGGGCTTCGCGAGGGAGTCATCCGATGCGTGGTGGCGACAAATGCGTTGGAGCTAGGTATCGATGTTGGGGAGCTTCAAGCGGTGGTCTGCGCGGGATATCCCGGCTCGGTGGCAGCAACCTGGCAGCGGTTTGGTCGCGCGGGACGCAGAAATGAATTGTCCGTGGCCCTTCTCGTGGGCAGAAGCGATCCGCTGGATCAGTACTTGGCACGGGACCCGGAATTCTTGTTGGGCGCCTCCGCGGAAGAAGCACGCATCGACCCGGACAACGTGGAAATCTTGATTCAACACCTTAAATGCGCTGCTTTCGAAATACCTTTCGTTTGTCCCGAAACGGATAGTTCCGAGAAAGAACGATATGCCGGCCTCGATGGGATCCACACGCGCGAGGCACTTCTATTTCTTGCTCGTCATGGTGTGTTGCACGAGTCCGCGGGGAGATTCCATTGGTCCACGGACGCGTATCCTGCCAATCACGTATCGCTTCGAAGCATCGGATGGGACAATTTCGTGATCGTCGATGAGGAACATGGACGCACGATCGCCGAACTCGATTGGCGTGCAAGCCACACGATGTTGCATGAACAAGCGATTTACCAACACGACGGAGAGCAGTACCAGGTGGAACGCTTGGACTTCGAAAACCACAAGGCGTTCGTTCGAAAGGTCATCCCTGACTATTACACGGATGCCATGACCTACCGATGGGTGAATGTGATTGAACTCGAAGCCACACGATCACTCGGACGAGCCATGTGCGCTTGGGGGGAGGTGAGTGTGATCGAAAAGGTGGTGGGCTACAAAAAAATCAAATACTACACCCATGAAAACGTAGGCTTTGGTGATGTGCATCTGCCGGATATCCAGATGCATACCACCTCGTTTTTGCTTACTTTTCCTGAACCGCTGTGTGCCGCGATATCGATGGCACCTGCGGAACTGATCGAAGCTGCGCGCGGAATCGGGCGAGCGCTCGAGACGGTATCCTGCCTTGCGCTATTATGTGAACCTAGCGATCTGGGCCAAACGCTCGGAGACCAAGGAACCGAACAAGACGTGCCGAGCCGACAAGGACAAGGGCCCCGTCCAGGCTTCGACCCCACCGTGTTTCTATTTGACCACGTTCCCGGTGGTGTTGGGCTGGCAGAGAGAATCTACGAGCGCGCCGAGGAATTGTTGCAACGCGCCCTATTGCTGATGAAAGGTTGCCCGTGTGGGGAAGGGTGCCCAGCGTGCGTAGGAGCTGTGGAAAAAGACCAACGACGAAAAGAATTCGCGTTGAGGTTGCTCTCTTACCTCACGGCATCGCTTCCCAGCGATGTGTTGGTCGATTGATTTTGCGCCAACAAGGCAATGGTGCAGTGATACCGTGATGAATGCATGCCGGACTTATCGTGTCTGCACATGAAAAGTCGGGAATCGAAACCAGAGATATCACCCATCGCCTTGTAGTAGGGTAATGTACGAGCGTTTTTTTCTGTACCACCCCGTTGAACACTTGCGTTAGCCGGGCCGTTCGCACCATGATCCACGCCATGCTGAAACGTTCCCGTGTGGGGGTTGCTTTCATCGTAGGATCCATAATCCTTGGGGTGTTGCCGGTGATGGGTTGCGGGCCAACCCTCGATCCCGTCGTCCCCAAATCAAGCGGATCGAACCGCGTGTCTTTCCGCCTTTTTGGATATTCGCCAAGCGAAATCCGACACATGCGCTCATCGCTCAACTTTCACGGCAAAGTATTTCTGGCGAAATACGATCCCGACAAACCGGACCAGGTCTATTGGGTCGATTGCCCCACCGACGCTACCTATCGATACGTGCCCGCGGACAATACCGTGGAGGAACTGTATATCGAAAACGCAACCGACCTTCAAACGAAGCTGCCTCTGAGCGTCGCGAGCTTCTCCACGTATCTTTCTCAGCGGCCGGCGATCTCGACAAACTAAACGCCGACCTGACCGTCCCTGAACAGGTTCTTAACCAGACCATGCTCGGAGGCGGGCGGGCCTTGGTGGCCTTTGAGCAGATGGGCATGATCCAGATGGATTCCAAATGGGCCAATTATGTGCCAGCCCAGGATGAGGGTGGCAGACCCAAAGGTGTGCATATCGACCTTGGCTTCGTTATTCCGCGTGAAGATGTAATTAAAGCTACGATGAATCCAAACCGGGGCATCAGCGGCAATTATGATTATGGTTATGTGCCTGAAAAAATCGGTGTCACGCCCGGTTATTATTCCTCTGATCTCTTTGCCCTGATTCGTTCGGGCGTACTGCCTCCGGAACGTTATCATAATTATACTTTTGGCGTTGCCATTGAAGCGATGGTTACCGGTATCCTGGTCTACCCGCAGCGAAATCCGGCCGATCCTGACCATCCTATACCCGAACCTAACATGACGCATATTCCTCGCCCGCTGCCGATACCGCCCTATCCTTCGGACGCCAATAGCAGGCTGCTCGATCTGGCTTCCAGATTGAAAAGTCTGGACCAGGCGGTTAAACTGACCATGGCCGATGCAGTCAGGGAGTTTGAACAAATTATCAACTTGCCATAATCAAAGACACTATGTTGGACCACAACGAAAAACAACCGGAAAACCGTATTGGAGGATTAATCAGGCTGGCCTATACTAAGGCCAAACAAAGGGATTTGACTCCTCTGCCGCCCCTCCAGGACGAAATAGGACAGGCACTTTCACCGGAGGTTTACGAACAGCTTTTCCTGAATGAAGCTTCCTATCTGGTTAATAAGGATTTTCTGGGGCGCGAACTTCTGCAAGAACAGTTGCGCCATTTGCGTGCGGCGGATTACAGACTGAAGCTGGAACTGCCAGCCAACTATACGCTGACGCTCGGCGTTTTCCCCAGCACCGATGTCGGACGTACCTTGACGGAAGAGGAAATAAAACGCGGTCAGTATTGGCATTCTCTGATCGGCAGGTCCGGTTTGCCTACGGCTTCCACCTTCTGTCTGCTTCCGGGACCTTTTGAGCAGGTTTTGCCGGAACGGCTGCGCCAGCTCTGCTCTCTGTCCCTTTCCTATGGCAATGGCGAACAGCATTTTTTACTTGGAGAGGATTACAATCGTCTGCGTGATTTCTACATTGCTTCTTTTAGCCACTGGCGCCAATTTTTCGGACTGCCCCCCTTGAACGATCTTCCCTAGTCACAATGCTTCACAAAAGGCGGGTTTTTTACTATAATATAAAGATTTATTATATCTTGACCCGCTCTAATCATGTCCAAATCGTTGTCCGCAGAACAATTCTCACCGGATCTTTCAGAGCAAACAGTCCAGCCGGAAGACCAAAAAGCGACTGAACAAGAGGAGATGCGGGGACAAAACCCCGACGCTGAACCAGATATCCACCTCCCCGGAGCCATTGAAGACCAGATGAAAGCGGCCTTTGAAAGTGAAAAAGGACAGGAGTATATGCGAAAGTTGGAACAATGGTCGGCCAATCCCGAAAATTTTCACGGAGCCGGCAGAGTTCTCAGTTATTTTGACACTTCCCTACCGATGCGTAAATTTCGCGCATGGTGGGATCAGCGCAATCATCTCACTCAGTGGGCATTAATGAAAGGCACCACTCCTCCACCGTTGTGGCTGACCAATGTAGGTCCAATCCAAGCTCTTGTTAAATTTGGTTTTATCTCCTACAAAGGCCATCACAATGAGGATCGGGAACAAATGGAGCAGGCTATCGACAAAATGGGCGGGATGCCGGATTATTTAACTAAATACGGGGTCAAATACGGTAAATACATTTTCCCCGAGCTCGCTGAAATTGAACCGTTGGTCAAACAGATAGTAAGAGTTAAAGGTATTAGCAATCAGGCGATCCGTAATCTTCGCCGCAGTATTCGGCGCCACCGTGTCAAATATGAGCAAGGACAGCTCAAACCCATCGACGTAGTTGTGACTACGCAAGTTCAGGCTGATGGTGTTTTAAAATATCCTCTCCAAGAACATGGCGATTAAGAATCTTTTTATGGTCAATAAAATAAAAGTCAAAACAAACAAAGCATTGCAAAAAGCGTTGGAACACTCATCAGCGCTTAAAATGCTTATCCCGATCTATCAGCAGGCTTTGCACAATTTGGCTACAAGCGGCAACCCGGCACTTCAGCGCACTCTTGCTATGATTGTCAAAAGGGAGAAATCCGGAGAGTTACAGAGCATGTATTTCGTTGAGCGTTTATTGCGGGAATTTGTAACAGTCAATTTCCCGATGCTATCGAGGAAAAAAGTACTCAGACAGTATCGCGATCTGGCTATTCATCTCATACAGACCTTTCTCTTTTTCAGAGATGAAGACATAAAACCCATTCTGCCAAAAGTAAAAAAACTCGAGCTTCCGGCTCTGCTCAAACTGATACAGCTATATCGCGACGGACATCGCAAGCAATTGGAATATCTACAAATCATAGCCGAAAAAGATCCCAAACTTGGAACACAATTTCGCTTACTTGTAGAGCAGGCCACCAACCCCAAACATTAAATCAGTCCCATGAGTGATTCGGAAAGACCACCACAGCCATTGGATTTAACCAGTTCGACCTCTCAAAAAGAGGCCGAAGCAAAAGGTTCAGCCGAGAAATCAGCGGAAGTTGTCGAATCGGTCCCTGACAAACGTGAGGAAGCTCTTCAAACAGCCATCAGTTCAATGCATACAGCGGTAGGTGCAAAACAGGCCGAGCTCACCGCCGCCGGCCGTTCACTGGACGTCAATATCCAGCAGTATCTGCAGCAGTATTTCCAGAACGCCATCCATCGTTTCGATGCCGACAAAGATGGCAAAATTTCCGAGCAGGAGTCCCAAAAGTTTCGCGATTCCATGGTCACAAAAACAAATGAAATCGTCGGTGGCATGATTAAGGCTGGCAAAGCCGCAAAGAAAATGGAAAAAGCCGCCGAAAAGGCGGAAAAAATGGACTCTCAAAAGGTTCAAGCATCTTTGGAATCGGTGCAGGCCTTGAGTGATTTGACCGATCTCGAGCAGGCTAACGACGAGCTGCAAAAAATACAGTCACAAAATGAAGCATTTCAACAAACCGTTCAGACACAATTGGATAGTGTACAACAGTTCAGTAAAAGTTTTAATGAATTTCAAGAGGCCCAAGAAGGCTTCGGTCATTTTGCTCAGCTTTGGGATGCAGTGGTTAATTCCACCGAGCATAGTATGGCAATCGCCGGCATGAAGGCTAACCTAGAAAATACACGCGTTGCTGTTAGCAATGCTCTGAATAATCTTAAGGAAAAACAGAAAATTCTCGACGCCAACGGAGAAAAGATCAAGGCGGCTTTTACCAAAGCCCGTCAAGACATTATAAGAGCTCGCGAAGAAAAAAAAGCCGAAGTTGAAAAAGCTAAACAAGAACAGGCCGACCAAATCGAAGCAAGAAAACAAGAATATACAAGACTTGAGAAAGAGAAGAAAACACTAGAGGATCGCCGTAATCAGATTGCTGAACGTCAGAAAAAAGCAGAAAAAATCAGGACAGATTGGGACAAGCAGGGTGAGGAGGAAAAAAACGCAAACCGGGAAGCAAATTACAAAGACGAACAGGAAGATATTCAGGCTGAATTACATGGTTTCGAGTTGATTCTACAAAACCCGAATATTACACAATCGGTTAAGGATAGTATTCGCGATGACTATGAGAAGGCCAAGGAGCGTCAGAAAACAAACGAACTGGCTCTAAACATAATTGAGTCAAAGAAAAAATCTGGCCTAGAATTCGAGAAGAATCTTAACGAAAATGAGAGGGCCGTTGCCCAGGAACTGCGATCCGCCGATGCTCATCTGGCCCGGCAGCGCGCAACAGAACTTTCCATGCAACAGAACATAGATAGGTTGAAACAGATACAGTTGCAATACGCTACTTCATCAAAGGAAGTTGACACATATTACAACAAACAAATCGAAATTCTCGACAAGCAGACCGAGTCGGTTGACGATTTTGTCCTCAACAGCTCCATGGCCCGCCAGCAGTCGATCACGGCCCTGGAACAGGCCAATACATCGCTGGCCGGGCTAAGTGTCGAAGCCAAGGGGTTCTCGCATTTTATAAATCCGCTTGAAGCCGTCGGGTCGCTTTCCAAGGGCATTGGCGGCGCCTTGCATTCTGCGGCGCAGTCCATTGACGGCTGGACCAGGAACGTCCTGAATATGACCAGGAACAGTGAGGACACAGCAGAGCAGATGATCTATTACGGCACTCAATTTTTATCTATTTTCAGTGGTTTTGTCAGTGGTGGGTTCGAACTCGGCGGTGGAATTTTTACTTTGGCCGGCGGATTGGGCAGTGATATTGGTAGTATCGGTACTGCATTGATGACATGGGATTCCAAAAAAATGCATTTTGAAACTTTTGCCGGAGTCGGGGCTATTATTGGTTACGATGCCATCAAAGGAGAATTTAGTTGGGAAAAAGTCGGAGATACATGGGGCGCCATGCTCAATGCCATTGTGGGTCGTGGTGAAAATTGGGGGACACATATCGACCCAGTCACGGGCAAAGAGGAACAGCGTGACGAATACGGCACGGCCATCGGTAAAGGTATTTTTAATGTGTTGTCGTTATTTGTTGGTGGTGTTGGTGTGGGGGGAGCCGCCGCCAAAGGTGGCGCAACCGCCGCCAGGGTTGGGCCGATAGAGAAAGTCATTGCGTTCAACCGAGGTCTTCGTTTCGAGGGGGATTTGCCCGAAGGCTACCGGGTGTTGAACCCCTATCTCGATAACCCGGAGACGATGGAGATCATGGGTCAATTTTATCATAAG
>Ga0209718_1001645_pt1 | contig 24508 bp, 20 predicted proteins | sample AD_JPNAS1_MetaG_FD_184420 | JGI IMG/M metagenome (GOLD analysis project Ga0209718, IMG submission 184420) | Active sludge microbial communities of municipal wastewater-treating anaerobic digesters from Japan - AD_JPNAS1_MetaG (SPAdes) (version 2) | ecosystem: Engineered > Bioreactor > Anaerobic... | reverse complement strand
GGTTGTGATCGAGGAGGCGGACAGGAATGCAGATGGCTGCTTTATTGGAGAACAGGCGACGTTCTGGGAAGACAGCCCGGACCGTGCAAGGAGGACGGCTGCAGGTATCGGTGGCGCTGCGATACATTTTACCGGGGAGGCGGCTGCGACGGGACGTTGTTCCGATCAGCGGGCACGCGAGACACCAGCGGCGGAAGTCGTTACCGGCTGTCCATTGCAGGGGAATTCATGCCGTCGCTGTCCATCGGCAGCCTGCCCACCAAACCGTATCTCCCCAGAGCCTTCTTCCAACGGCCGCCCCGCTTGCAGCCTGTACGAAGACTGTATTGCACCCCTCTGCCCCCTGGATCGGCGCAGCCTGGCGGGTATCTGGTACCCCGACGAGGAGATCTGCCGCTCCCGGACCCAGGGCAATCTCCCCTGGATGAAGGCGCAGCGAAAACTCTCCCGTGTCGCCGCCGGCGGTTACTTCACCGTCGAGATGTTGAACCGTCTGGTTGTGATCCGAAAGGGGATCGCCGGCCTCGATCCGAACCTTCCGGAGGAGCCGCAGTTGCGGTCCTGGTTTCAGAAGCGGGCGGAGAAACAGGATGGGGCGACTGAGGCGAAGGCCGAGCGGACCCGGCACTTGAAGAAATACCGTTTCCAGAAACAGGGTGGCCGGGAGGGTTAAGGGGCATTTCTAAAACGGTCGAGAAGGCGGGGTCTGACCAAAATTTAGGGTCGAGACGGCGCGTCCTACGACCTGAAACTTTTCGCGAGGGGTAAACCACGCACCCGGGGTTTTTGAGAGTGATCGAACAGGACAAAAAAAACGAATCACCGGCAGGAGAAAAAGGGGAAAGAGCCCCCAGTGCTGCCGGCCCCTTCACGAAACGGTACTACCGGGTCGATGAGGTCGCCCACTATTTCTCCGTCTCCGACCGGACGATCTACCGCCTCATCGACAACGGCGACATCAAGGCGATCCGCCTCCGGGACTGCATCCGGGTTTCCGCGGAAGAGATCCGGGAGTTGGAAGAGAAATTCATGATCAGCCTTTAGACGAGCCCTTTTGGTAATATCATGTTGAATTTTACGGCACATAGTCGTACACTTTCCCGCAAGGGAGGTGAATTATGCATGAAAGGGAGCATCTGTTACCATAAGCAGAGAGGGTATTATTACGTCTCCTGGCTCTACAAAGGAAAGCGTTACAAGATATATCAATACAATGGTGAGAAAATCTATCACCGCAAGATCGCGGAAAAGCTTTTGGCCTGCATGCAGGCGGACGAGGAAGGCGGTTTCTTCCGGATCGAGAAATATACCAAGGAAGTTCCCACCGACGTCATTCCCTATCTGAAGAAATGGCTGGAGGCGGAGAAAGCAAATCTATCTCCCGCCACGTACAAGGATTATCTAAACTCGATCAACAACCACTTGGCTCCCTGGTTCAAGGAACATCCCGTACAGTTGCATGAAATCAGATATGATACCCTCTGCCGGCTTTTGGGTGACATCAAACGCTCCGGCAAAGGGAAGTTGAACGTCATGTATTGCCTCCATCGTTGTCTCGATTATGCTTGGAAGTCCGAACGGATTCCCCTCATGCCGCCCTTTCCCGAAAGATCGAAATACAACATTGTGAACCCGGTCATCGAATGGCTTCCCGAAGACAGGCAGATCAAAGTCATCGAGGCAATTCCCCCGGAGCACCAGCCCATCTTCTGGTGGTTGAAATATCACCTCCGGCGGCCGTCCGAGGCCATGGCCCTTCAAAAAGATGACTATGACAAGGAAAGGGATGTGTTCATCATCCGCCGGGCATTCTCAAGCAAGGAACTGGTTCAGCACACGAAGACGCACAGACAGCATGTCATCCCCTGTCATCCTGATTTCAAACCGATCATGGACAAGATGCCCGCCAGCTTCGGGCCATTCTTTTTCGTCAACCCGACGGGGCGACTGAAGGGACAGCATTATCAGCATGATTTTCTCGTGGATCTGTGGAACAGCGCCTGTGAGAAACTTGGCGAATCCATCCGCATGTACGCCGGCCTGAAGCACTCGTCATGCTGCCAGTTCGTAAATGAGTATGGGGGGTCTGTGGATCAACTTCAGATGCTGACCGATCATGCCCGAAGAGATTCGGTGATGAAATACACCGAGGTGAAGGTGGAGGCAAAGCGAAGAATTGTCGCCGACATCATCAGATTCCGTAGGCACTCCGTAGGCACCAAATCCGAAGAAAATACCTAACAAAATCAATAAAAAATGGCGGAAGTGCATGGGAATCGAACCCACCTGGGACGGTTTTAGCGCCCCACACCGGATTTGAAGTCCGGGAGGCCCACCAGTGACCTTGGCACTTCCGCAGGGACAACTTCCCTATCCCCGTATATCCTGACGGGGTTATAAATTCAAGTTGAATCTGACGGACCGTAATTTGCCGTCAACGTTAATCGGGATGGCCGGTCTGCTCCAGGGACCTGTCGAGGATTTGCACCGCCACCTCCGTCCCGCGGGGGACTTTCGTTTCCCCTTCCGGCAGGACGATAAGACCGTTGGCCAGGACCATGGACTTGAGGATCCCGGAACCCTGTTCGCCGGTGGACCTGACGTAATATCTTCCCGATTCCCGGCGGACCTGGCCGCGGATGAAATAACGCATCCCCGCCTTTTTCACCTGTTCATCCTCCAGGACGGCCCGGATCTGTTTCCGGAAAAGATTCTGATGCCCCATCATTTTGAGTAGAGAAGGCCGGACGAACTGTTCAAAGGAGACCATAGATGAAACGGGATTGCCGGGGAGACCGAAGACGGGAACGCCCCGGATGGATCCGAAGGCCAGGGGCTTGCCGGGACGCATGGCCACCTGCCAGAACTGCATGGCATTGCCCACCTCCTTCATGATATCCTTTACGAGGTCGTAATCACCCACGGAAACGCCACCGGAGGAAATGATCAGGTCCGCCCGGACAGCCGCCTGAAATTTTTCGATGAGCTCTTCCCGGCGATCCTTTACGATGCCAAGCTGCAAGACGGCGGCGCCGCTTTCCAGTACCTGGGCCGCAGTTGCGTAACTGTTGCTGCTGATGATCTTCCAGTCGGACGGCGGCTCGTCGATATCCACCAGTTCGTCGCCCGTGGCCAGAATCGCCACCGTGGGACGCTGGTGAACATAAACGAAGGACCTGCCGAGCGCGGCCAGCATCCCCACTTCCGCGGGGCGGATTACGGCGCCGCGGCTGATCACCTTTTCCCCGGCGCCCACGTCTTCGCCGGCCAGGCGGATATCCAGTCCGGCGGCCGCTTCGACCAGGATATGGACCTGCCTGTCTGCCTTGCGCGTATCCTCCATGCGGATCACAGCATCGGCCCCGGCCGGCAGGGGGGCGCCGGTCATGATCCGGGCCGCCTGTCCCGGCGCCAGGGTCTTGCGGGGGACGGTCCCCGCCGGAATGTCTTCGATGACGTCCAGCACGATGGGGTTTTGCGCCCCGGCTCCCTTAGTGTCCACGGCCCGGACGGCGTATCCGTCCATGGCGGAATTGTTCTTCGGGGGGAGGTTGCGGGGGGCGGTTACATCCTCACCGATCACCCTGCCCAGCGCTTCCAGGATGTTGACCTTTTCCAGGGGCAACGGTGCGACGTTGCCGAGGATCGTCTGCAGTGCTTCATCTACGGAAATCATGGCGGCAAGCTATCTAAAAAGTCAAAGCTTGTCAACCATTACCACCAACAGCGAGTGGGATTGAACTTCCTTTGAAAAAATGTCACCCGTTCTCGGCGATATATTCCGGAGGCAATCATAAGTCATCCACTTGGTCTCATGGCCTTTTTTATCTCTTTCCTGTTTGGGGTTAATGGGTTATCGGCCACTGGAGGCTGATGTTGTCCCTATACTCAAGCCGCGCCAGAAGGTGCAGGCGACGCCGCACTAGGGGGTTGGCACATAAATAATCGCTTATCAGTCGGTCACGTCTGATGGTCCGCATCTTCAGAACTCCGGCAGGAAGCAGGGCAAAAAACCGGCCCTACCGGCCTGGTGAGGGAACCACGGTTGCCGCTGGGACCGGCCGCCTTTTCAGCCCCGGCCGTTCTTTTTCCGGAAGAAATCTATGATGCCGTTGGGCATGAAGATGGTGACGACGATGAAGAGGGCGCCGTAGATGATCCGGGCGATTTCCGCCTGGGCGAAGGTGGAGAGCCCTTCGTTGACCACGGTGAGCAGGACGGCGCCGATGATCGGCCCTAGCCAGGTGCCGCCGCCGCCGAACATGGCCATGAGCACGATGAGGATGGAGATGTTGATGTTGAAGACGACATCGGGATGGATGTAGGTCAGGTAATAGGCGAAGAGGCCGCCGGCGATCCCCGGGAAGAAGGCAGAGAGGACGAAGGCCTGGATCTTGAGGCGGGCGGTGGGGATGGCCATGGTTTCCGCCACTTCTTCGTCGGCGCGGACAGCCCTGAGCCCCGCCCCTAAACGGGACCGGCCCAGCCACCAGGCGACGGTCAGGGTGATCGCCATCAGGAGCAGCATGAGCTCGTACATGATCGTCCGGGATAGTTGCTCCGGGATGTCCATGGTTTTCATCCAGAGACCTTCCGCCCCGCCCAGCCACTCGATGTTTTTCACTGCCAGATCCACGACAAAGGCGAAGCAGAGCGTCACGACGGCAAAATAGGGCCCCCGGATCTTCAGGCAGGGATAACCGATTACCAGGGCCACCAGGGCCGCCAGGGCCGCGGCGGGAAGGGAGGCGAAGATGGCCAGCGGCGGTGTCAGGGCAAACAGCTCCGCCATCTTGGCGGTGGCAAAGGCGCCGATGCCGAAGAAGGCGGCATGCCCGAAGGAGAGATAACCGGCGTAGCCGCCGATGAAATTCCACGAGGACGCCAGCACCACATACATGAAGACGGAGAACATGAAGGAGAGATAATAGACCTCCGGATTCAGACCGGGGAAGGCGGCCAGGAGGATCGTGATGACGGCCAGGGCGCCGAGGCGTTTCTTCTCCATCTATACCACCTGCTTGAACAGGCCGTGGGGCCGGAAGATAAGGAAAACCATCAGGAGACCGAAGGTCACGAGATTCACCCACTGGAAGGGGAGAAAGGCCATGGAGAGCCCGGTGATCACGCCGATGATCAGGCCTGCCAGGGCCGTGCCGACGATGTTGCCCACGCCGCCTACGATCACCACCAGAAACAGGTAGATGAGCCAGAGATTGTGAGAATGGGGTTCGAAGGAATTGAGGAGCGCCAGCCCGATCCCCCCCGCCCCCGCCGTGGAAACGGCCAGGGCGAAGGTGATCATGCTGATCCGGTACAAATTCACTCCGTAAAGCTGGGCCGCCTCGGGTTGCTGCCAGGCGGCGCGCACCGCCATGCCCGTATAGGTCTTCTTCAAAAAGAGATAAACCGCCGTGATCCCCACCAGCGACATGCCGAAGCCGACGAGGTGGGGATGCTGGAAATAGAAGGGCCCCACGATCAGGGCGCCGCTGGCGTAGGTAGGCGTCATGATCCGGGGGTCCGCCTTCCAGATCAGGACCATGACGTTCTCCAGGATGATGGCCAGGCCGAAGGTGAGGATCATGGAGGCCACGATGATCTCCCTGGCCTTGGTGATGGGTTTGATGAGGAGCTGATAGATCCCGCAGGCGGCGAGAAAGAGCAACGGCGCGGACACCGCGGCGGAAACCACGGGGTCCACGCCGAAATGCTGCAGCAGGCTGTAGGCCAGGTAGGCACCCAGGAGCCCGAAGGCGGCATGGGAGATGTGGATGACATGCATCACCCCCCAGGTGAGGGAAAAACCCACCCCCAGGAGGGCATAAACCATCCCCATCATGATGCCGCTGATCAGCGACTGGATGACTAAGACCGGGTCCACGTTACTTGGACCAGGCCGGTTTCGGGTAAACCGGCTCCCTGGTGCGCACGTTCTTCGGCCAGATCAGTTCCACCCGGCCGTTGATGATCTGGGTGGCGAAGTTGATCGGCGCCGGGAGTCCGTACTTGTCAAAGGTCATGGTCCCGGCGATGGTATTGACCTTGTGGGACTTCAGCCAGTCGCGGATCTTGGTCTGATCCAGGCTTTTGGCCCCCGTCACCCCCTGCTGGAGGACCTGCATCCAGGCGTAACCGAATCCGAAATAGAGGGGGTAGCCGTCGAGCTTGTACGTCTTTTTCACATAGGCATTGAGCTTGTCGTTCCCCGGGTAATTGAGCTTGCCGTGGAGGACCGTCCCGGAAAAGACGTAATCCCCGTCCTTCCCCAGTTCCTTGACCCAGGCGGGGACCACGGAGCCGATCCCCTGGACGATGGCCTTGGGATTGTAATCCAGGGCCTTGGCGGCCTTCATCGTGGTGACGCCGTCCGGGAAGAAGCCGTTGGAGAACAGGATGTCGCAGTTTTCCCGTTTGGCCTTCACGATGAGCGACGTGGCATCGGTGAGGGGGGAGTTGTATTTTTCGTTGATCACCACCTTGATGCCCAGATATTTCGTCCAGCGTTCGATGCCGTCCTGGAGTGACAGGCCGACGGGGTTGTTGATGGTGTAAACGGCGGCCCGTTTCGGCCGCTGGTCGGCGGGCAGCGTGTTCAGCCACTGGAAGAAGCCCTCGTACCACCATTCGCCCATGAGGGGCGGCGCGCCGAAGGAATAGGTGTAGCCCTGCTGAAAGCTCTTCATGTGGCCGCCCATGGAGACATAGACCATCTTGTGCTTTTCCGCCACGGCCATGACGGCCCGGGCCGCCGTGCCGGGGTAACCGCCGAAGAGAAGATCGACCTTGTCCACGGTGATGGCCTTCTCCGCGAAGGTCACGGCCTTGCCCACATTGGACTGGTCATCGTAGATCTTGAATTGCACCGGACGGCCCAGCAGACCCCCTTTGGCGTTGATTTCCTCCGCCCAGTAGCGCATGCCTCTCTCTATCCACTGTCCCGTTTCCGCAAACTCACCCGTCAGGGGCAGGGAGCCGCCGATGACGATGGGCTTGCCCGCCCCGAAGCCCGCGGCGGGGATGAGGATCATGAACCCGCAGCAGATCGCGGCGATCATGAGCAGCGACCAGACCTTGTTCCGTTTCCCTTTCATCATGAAGCCTCCTTTCTTTCTAAACCGATTTCTAAAGTCCCAGATAGGACGTCTTTACCTGTGGATCCTCCCGCAGTGCCGCCGCCGGGCCGCTCATGACCACCGCCCCGTTTTCCAGGACATAGCCCCGGGTGGTGATGGCCAGGGTCTCCAGAACCTCCTGGGAGACCAGGAGAATCGACAGCCCCTCCCTGTTGAGTCCGCGGATGATGGCGAAAATTTCCGCCGCCGCCTTGGGGGAAAGACCCAGCGATGGCTCGTCCAGCATGAGGAGCCGGGGAGAGGCCATGAGGGCCCGCCCCAGGGCCGCCATCTGCTGTTCGCCACCGGAGAGGCTGCCCGCCAACTGCCGCCGCCGGTCGGCAAGACGGGGAAAAATCGCATAAACCCGCTGGAGTGCTGCCGGGGCCTTCTTCCGCAGCGCGGGCAGATACGCACCCATGAGCAGATTTTCTTCCACGGTCATGGCCGGGAAAAGCTTGCGCCCTTCGGGGACCTGAACGATCCCTTTCCGGCAGACCATGTCGGGGGAGAGGCCCCGCAAGGATTTCCCCTCCCAGGTTATTTCCCCGGCCGCCGCCGGCACCAGCCCGGAAACGGTGTTGAGCAGGGTGGATTTGCCCGCGCCGTTGGCGCCGATCAGGGCCACCATCTCCCCCGGCGTTATTTCCATGGTCACCCCCCGCAGGGCCTCCATCTGACCGTAGCGCACGACCAGCTTTTCAACACGCAGCATACGCGGCCCCCAGATAGGCGGAGATGACCTCCGGGTGATTGGCCACCTCCGCCGGCGACCCTTCGGTGATCTTGGTGCCGAAATTCAGGACCATGATGCGGCTGCAGGTGGACATGATGGCCTTCATGACATGTTCGATCATGAAGATGGTGGTTCCATATGTTTCCTTGATCCGGAAGGTCAGGTCGATGGCGGCGCATATTTCCGTGGCATTCAGACCGGCGAAGACCTCGTCGAGGAGCAGGACCTCCGGGTTGAGGGCCAGGGCCCGGGCCACTTCCAGGCGCTTGCGGTCCTCCAGGACCAGCTCGCCGGGAAGGCGGCGGGCCTTGTCCATCAAGCCGGTGAAGGCCAGGATATCCATGGCCGCCTCCCGGGCCTCCCGGGCGCCGGCGACCCTTTTCCGGCCGTAGAGGACGCCCGTGGCGACGTTGTCGATGAGGTTCAACCCCGCCAGGGGACGTACGATCTGGAAGGTGCGGCCGATGCCCAGGCGGGCGCGTTGATGGGGAGGCATACGGGTTATCCTGCGGTCCGCGAAGAAGAGTTCGCCGCCGTCAGGGGCGTAGATGCCGGAGATGACGTTGAAAAGGGTCGTCTTCCCCGAACCGTTGGGACCGATGAGCCCCATGATCTCGCCGCGCCGCACCTCGAAATCCACTTCCGCGAGGGCGGTCAGGCCGCCGAAGCGCTTGGTTATCTTCTTGCCCGTCAACATTAACGATGCGTCTCCTTAACGCTCTTCAACCAATGCCACGGCCCGGCACCAGCCGGCGCTGCCCCCGGTGAGTTTTACGGGGAAGCACGCCACCTTGAAGCCGAAAGCCCGGGGGATCAGGTCCAGATGGGCCAGCTTTTCCAGATGGCAGTATTCCCGCTCGCTGCCCGCCAGATGGGCCTCCCAGAGGATACTCCGGTCCCCGGTCCGGGCGAAGGCCTCCTTGATGGCCCAGAAGGGGCGGTCCCAGCCCCAGGAATCGATGCCCATGACCCGGATGCCCCGGTCCACCAGCCAGAGGGTCGCTTCCCGGCTCATGCCGCAGCCGGCGTTGAAATATTCCGCCCGGCCCCAGAACTTGTCGGCGCCCGTCATGATCAGGACGATGTCGTAGGGTTTCAGGACGTAACCGATCCGCGCCAGTTCCTGCGCCAGCTCCGCGCTGCCGATGACGGAACCCTTTGGTTTATGGCGGAAATCGAGAACGACACCGTCGCTGTAACACCACTCCAGGGGGATCTGATCGATGGTCCGGGCCGGTTTGCCTTCGCTGACCGGGGCGTAATGCCACGGGGCGTCCAGATGGGTGCCGGAATGGGAGATCATTTCGACGACGTCGTTGGCATAGCCCAGGCCGTCCCGGAGATCCTCCTCCCGGCAGCCGAAGAACCCCGCCAGCACCGGGGCCGTATCCCGGTGGCTCTGGCGGACCACCTTGAGGGAAAGGGCCTCGCTGGGACTTTCCTCCGTGGGAACGCTCAGATCGATGATTTGCATCTTACCGTTCATAACCCGCCGCACCTTGTCTGCGCGGCCCCGCGTTGGGGGCCGCGCGCCCCGGTCCTCCCCCACGGGAGGACAGATCAGTACCGGACCTTGTCCAAGCCCTTCAAACCCAGGATCTCCCTTGCTTCCGCCGGCGTCGCCGGCTCGATGCCCAGGGCCCGGGCTATCCCCACGATGTGCGCCACCTGCTCGGCATTGCTCCTGGCCAACTGCCCCTTGTCCAGATACATGCTGTCCTCCAGCCCGACGCGGACGTTGCCGCCCATGAGGAGGGCCGCCGTGCCCATCTTCATCTGGTGTTGACCGGCGGCGCATACGGACCAGACAAAATCGCCGAGGGCGTCCTTCGCCGTCCGGTAGAGGAACAGCAGGTTATCCAGGGTGGCGGGGATGCCTCCCAGCAGCCCCATGACAAACTGGAGATAGACGGGGGTCCTGATATGCCCCGCCTCGATCATGTGGACCAGATTGTTGATCATGGCCACGTCGTAGATCTCGATCTCCGGCTTCGTCCCGTATTTGTTGAAGGCCGCGGCGAACTCCCGCATGCTCTTGAAGGTGTTGGGAAAGATGTAGTCTTCCGTCATGGCCAAAAAGGCCGGCTCCCAGGGGAACCTGAAGTTGCTGTGCTTGGCGAGCAGCGGATAGAGGGCCACGTTTATGGAGCCGAAATTGAAGGACGCCAGCTCCGGTTCGAAGGCGGGGATAACCGCCAGGCGCTGTTCCGTGCTCATCCCGAGCCCCCCGCCCGTGGTGATGCACAGGATGATGTCGCAGCGGGACTTGATGTCGGAGATCGCCTCCCGGTAGAGCTCCAGGGAGGAGGAAGGCTGGCCGGTTTCGGGATCCCGGGCGTGGATATGGGCCACGGCGGCCCCGGCCTCCCAGGCCCGCACGGTGTCGTCGGCGATCTGCTGCGGGGTGATGGGCAGATAGGGGGTCATGGTGGGGGTGTGAATGCCCCCGGTGATGGCGGCGGTGAAAATGGCTTTGGTCATGCGTCAATCCTTTTCCTCGTTTGGTTTCCGGCTGCCCTTATTAGTCAGGAACGGGCATCCGGCAAGCGATAACCCCCGTCATGTTCGCTTATCTTCATTCGTCCACGATGGCCACGGGGCGGCACCAGCCGGCGGAGGCGCCTTTGATCTTCACGGGAAAGCAGCAGACCGTGAAGCCGTGGGGACGGCCGATAGCGGCCAGATTGGCCATTTTTTCCATATGGCAATAACCGGTTTCGATCCCCGCAAAGTGGGCCTCCCAGATTACCTTGGGATCGCCCTTTTCCCGGAATTCCCGGGCGAGGAAGGGCAGGGGACGGTCCCAGCTCCAGGCATCGATGCCCACCACCCGGACGCCCCGCTCGGTGAGGTAGAGGGTGCTTTCCCTGGTCATGCCCGGCCCCTTGACGAGATACTCCGCCGTCCCCCAGGCGGCATCGGCCCCGGTCTGGACGAGAACGATGTCCAGGGGCTTGAGTTCATAACCGATCCGGGCCAGTTCCCGCTCCACATCGGCGGCGGTGATCCGCTCCCCGTCCGCCTTGTGGCGGAAATCGAGGAGGACGCCGTCGCTCAGGCACCATTCCAGAGGCACTTCGTCGATCGTCAGGGCCGGTTTTCCTCTGTCCTGGCGGGGGTGGTAATGGTAGGGGGCGTCCAGATGGGTCCCGCTGTGGGTGGTGAGGGTGAGGAACTCCAACGCCCAGCCGAGGCTGTCGGGGAGCTGCTCCCGGCGGATGCCGGGGAAGAAATCGAGCATCTGTATCGCCCCCTGGGTGTGATCCACGTAATCGATCTTGGGGATCATCATCGGCGGGTCGGAGGGCAGGGCCGCCTCGATGGCGATGCTGAGATCTACAAACCGTTTTCCCATTTCTTGGCCTCCTTCTTTACAGCTTACGGGGGGCGGAATCACGCCGCCGACACTGCGGCAGCCTCACGCTTACCGTCCGTCGTGCGGTTTCTTGTGCCTGCGCGGGAAGTTTTGCCACCGTCCCGGACATGGCCGTCAAAAATTCACTCTGTCCAGGCCTTTGAGACCGAGGATCTGCCGCGCCTCCGCCGGCGTTGCCGGTTCCACGCCCAGTTCCCGGGCGATGCGGACGATCTTGGCCACCTGTTCCGCATTGCTTTTGGCCAACTGACCTCTTTCGAGGAAGAGATTGTCCTCCAGTCCCACCCGGGCGTGGCCGCCCAGCATCAGCGACGTGGTGCAGAGGTTGAACTGGGTCTTCCCGGCGGCGCAGACGGAAAACTGGAACTCGCCGATGGCCTTCCGGGCCATTTCCAGGAGGATGACGAAGTTTTCGATCGTGGCGGGAATTCCGCCCAGAATGCCCATGACAAACTGGAGATATACCGGTTTCTTTACATAGCCCTTCTGGATGAGAAAGGCGAGGTTGTTGATCATCCCCGCGTCGTAGATCTCGAATTCCGGTTTGGTGTCCTGGGCGGCGAAATTCTCCAGGAACTGCCTCATGGTGAGGAAGGTGTTGGGAAAGATGAAATCCTCCGAGGCCGCCAGATAGTTCTTTTCCCAGTCGTGCTTCCATTCCGTGTAGTTGTCGGCGATGTGGAAGAGGGCGAAATTGAGGGACCCGGCATTGAGAGTCGCCAGTTCCGGCGACAGGCTGTTGACCACCCGGACGCGGTTCTCCACCGGTTCGCCGAGGCGGCCGCCGGTGGTGCAGCAGACGACCATATCGCACCGCTCCTTGATTCCCGCGGCGACGGTCCGGAAGAGATCCTGATCGGCGCAGGGCAGACCCGTCTCCGGGTTGCGGACGTGGACATGAGCGACGGCCGCCCCGGCTTCATAAGCCCGCACGGCCTCCGCGATGAGTTGTTCCGGGGTCACGGGCAGATAGGGGGACATGCCGGGGGTATGGATGGACCCGGTCAGGGCGGCGGTAATGATCCTTTTTTCCCTCATGGCGGCAATCTCCTTTCTTCGGTGTTCGCTCCCTGCCCGGCGGGGCGGCTTCTCCTTCCCCGCCGGGAGTCCGGGGCACCGCCGGCAGGCGGCGGTGCCGCGCTTCTCTTTCAGTCCGTCTCCAGGTCCAGCAACTTCTCCAGCTGCGCTCCGTATGCCGCCACGATCTGCGGCGTGAACCGGTTGATCAATTTATTGGAATAGATGTCATGACGCACATAATTGGTCATCAGTTTGACCACGCCGGGATTGGTGGTCCAGAAGCCGTTCCACTCCCGCCCCGGCGGCTGGCTCATAAACAGCCCGGCGGCCTCATCGACGACGATGGTCAGCTCCCCGCTGTGACGGGCATAAACCGAATCTACCCGGATATGGCGGAATACCTTGCCGACGGCGATCACCTCCGGTGCGAACTGGATGGAAACGACGGTCACGCCCCGTTCCCCGGCGGCGGCCAGGCTGCGTTCCAGCAGTTTCCCCTGGGAGGGCCACATGCTTGTCAGGATGGATGTCTTTGCCCCGTCGATAAGCTCCCGGGCCCGGGCGATCAGGACGTCATGGTCCGTCAGTTGCCAGAGGGTGATATCGACGGACGGCAGGGAGATCTTTTCCAGGTTCTCCGCCAGAAGTTCTGTGGTGATCTTGAATTCGTTGTTTTTCCGGGCGAGAAATTCCCGGTACGGCAGGGGCGAATAAAGCTGCGGATCCGTGTCCAGGACGGCGACCAGACCCTTCTGGGTCATGCGGTTGAGGGTTTCGTAGATCTTGGGCCCGGGAACACCGGAGCGACGGCTGATTTCGTGGCCGTGGGAGGGGTGCTTCTGCAGGAGGGCGACATAGGCCTTGGCCTCGTAAACCGTCAGGCCCATGCTGTTGAGGGCATCCACCGTTGCCTGGAATAGGTCGCCGTATCCTTGTTCCATGATCACCCCGGTTTTACATAACTACGCCGGTAGTATAAAAAGCTCAAAATTTTTTGTCAAGGCGATTTTTGAGGTATCTTTGTCCTTGAAGAAAAGACCTTTATATTATAGAAAGTTTCCCTCCCCCAAGAAGAGGGGGATGCCGGTCGCCGTCCGGAGCCGCACCAAAATCGGGATGTCGGTGATAAACGTGCCGGGATGAGATACGGGGTTAGCCGCCGATGAACAAGAAAGAACTGCAGAAAGAGATTCGCAGGCGTTTGGGTGAAAAGAACGCCATCCTCCTTGCCCACTACTATCAACGGGACGAGGTACAGGAAATCGCCGATTATCTGGGAGACTCCCTGGGACTGAGCATCGAGGCCAGCCGGACGGATGCCGAGATCATCGTTTTTGCCGGGGTGCACTTCATGGCGGAAAGCGCCGCGATCCTTTCTCCGGAAAAAACGGTGCTCCTGCCCCGACGGGATGCCGGTTGCCCCCTGGCGGACATGATTACGGAAGGGCAGCTTGCCGCCGCACGGGTAAAGCATCCCGAAGCGGCGGTGGTTACTTATATAAACTCTACCGCGGCCATCAAGGCCGCCAGCGACATCTGCTGTACCTCCGCCAATGCCCTGCAGGTCGTCCGGTCTCTTCCCGGTTCCGGCCCGGTTCTCATGATCCCGGACGGCAATCTCGCCCGTTTTATCGCCGGGCAAACCGGCCGGCAGATCATCCCCTGGGAGGGATTCTGCCCGGTCCATAACCGCCTCGACGGGGCGGCGGTAAGCGCCGTGCGGAAAATGCACCCGGATGCCGTCTTTGCCGCCCACCCCGAATGTGCGCCGGAGGTCCTCGCCCGGGCGGATTTCATCGGTTCCACCACCGGCATAATCGCCTATGCCGGCCGGCCGGAGGTAAAAAAGCTGATTGTCGGCACGGAACGGGGGGTCTTCTACCGACTCCAAAGCCTTTATCCCGAAAAAACCTTCATCCCTGCCGCCGATGATTTCCTCTGCCCGGATATGAAACTCACGACCCTGGAAGACATCCTGAACTCCCTCGTGAATATGCAGTATGTGGTCGAGGTCCCGGAAACGATCCGTATTCCCGCCCGGAAGTCTTTGGACCGGATGCTCGCCCTTGCTTAGGGTAAAGGGGCGGCTTTATTTGCGGACAGGGTAGCCTGCCCTTTTACCGGCCGGAAGGTAAAAGAGGCGCCTGATGACGATATGCTTGATGATGACTGAACATTTGCATCACCACCGCCCCGCCGCCGGCCTTTGTCTTCAATGAAAGTGCCTGCAACTGCACGTATATTCTCACCTTTTACTTCTAACTGCCTGCCGGTACGGGGGTGGAAATGAAGAGGATTGTCCGGCCGGTGAGGAAAAGCCGGGATCCGGTCTTGGAAGAACTGCTGGCGATGATCGACCGCCGGGAAAAGATCGTCGCCGTCCGGGGTCTGGAGGGTACGGCCCGGGCGTTCCTTGTCGCCCTGCTGCACCGGCGGCTCGCCCGGCCGGTCCTGTTGATCACGCCGACGGAAAAGGAAGCCCGACGGCTTTGTTCTGATCTCTCTTTCTTTTCCGGTGCCGGCCAGGTCTTGCATTACCCTGCCTGGGAGGTTGTTTCCACGGATCTCTTCTCCTGGCAGCGGGAAACGGAGTTGTCCCGGAGCGAGACCCTCTGCCGCCTTCTCACCGGCGAGCCGCTTTTGACGGTCGCTTCCGTACCGGCGGTCCTCCAAAAGACATCCCCCCGGGAGGACATCGCCGCCTATTGCCGTCGCATCTCCCTCGGGGACTTTCTCGACCGGGACGTATGGATCCTCAACCTCCTGCAGGGCGGCTATCACCGTGTCACCCTTGTAGAAGGAAAGGGGGAATTCGCCGTCCGCGGCCATGTCATCGATCTCTTTCCCCCGACGGCACCGTACCCCTACCGTCTCGAGTTTGTTGGAGACGAGGTCGAGTCCATCCGTCGGTTCGACCCCGATACCCAACGTTCCCTCCGGGAGATCGACGAGTTCCTCCTGACCCCGGCCCGGGAAGTCATCATGACGGAAGCACGCCAGAATCTGGGCATCAGCCGCGCCAAACAGCGTGCCAATGAGCTGGGCTTGTCCAGGGCGGTGCGGGACCATCTGGTGGAACGGATGGCCGACGGTCTGACCATGGCCATCAATCCCCTGCTGCTGCCGTTGTTTTATGACGAAGTTATCCCGCCGGGTTTTCTGCTGGATTATTTTTCCCCCGGCGGACTGTTGATCTGGGACGATTCCCTGGCGGTCGCCCGTGCCGGAGCTGATCTGGCCAACGAGATCGACCGCCTCCTCATGAAGGCCCGGCGGGAGGAGAGATTTTTCCTGGACAGGGAGGCCCATTACTGGCCCGGGGACCGTCCGGATCGGGACGGAGGCAATTTCCAGCAGCTCCGCCTCGACAATCTGGAGATCGGTGGGCGACAGGAAGCGCTGGTCCTTCGTGCCGCCCCTCCCGCCGGCGTCAAATCGGGCCTGGAGATCCGGAGTGGCGACGGTGCCGTCCTTTCCCCGTTGATAGAAAAACTGCGGGACTGGGTTCAGGATGGTTATACGGTCTATTTCCTGTACAGCGGCAAGGAGGGACAGCAGCGCCTCGCCCGGTTTCTCGACGCTCATGGCCTGGTCTATGGGTTGCCGACCGCGGCGGGGCTTGGGACTTCCGGCAGCACCGGAACGGAGGCAGGAAACACCGGCAATCTGGAAAAGTCTAATGAAGAGGAAGAGTTGCCTTTTCTGTCCGCTGTTTCCTCCCCGGCGGAAAATGGCGGCCTTTACCTCTGTGCGGGTCGGCTTTCCGGCAGCTTTGCCTACGATGCCCTGAGGCTCGTCGTCCTTTCCGACGAGGAAGTTTGGGGAAAGAAGATCACCGGCCGGCGTTTCCGTCCCGGTCGGGAGGGATATTTTCTCAAGTCCTTCGGCGAACTCCGGGAAGGAGACTATATCGTCCACCGGGATTACGGGATCGGCCGTTACGGCGGGCTGAAAAAGCTGGTTGTGGAAGGGGTGGAAAACGATTTTCTCCTCATATCCTATCTCGATCAGGACCGCCTGTATATTCCTGTGGACCGGCTGGATTCGATCCAGCGGTACCTGGGCCCCGAGGGGGCGGCACCGCGTCTCGACCGTCTTGGCGGCTCTTCCTGGGAGGCGGTCAAGGAACGGGTGAAGAAATCCATCCGGGAAACGGCGGAGGAACTCATGGCGGTCTATGCCGCCCGGGAGGTCATGGATCGCCCCCCTCTCGCCCCTCCCGACCGGCTGTATCACGATTTTTGTGCCGCTTTTGAATATGAGGAGACACCCGACCAGTACCGGGCCATTGAAGATGTGCACCTCGACCTGAGCCGGGGTAAGCCCATGGATCGTCTGATCTGCGGCGATGCCGGTTTTGGGAAGACTGAGGTGGCCCTCCGGGCGGCCTTCCGGACCGTGATGGAGTCCCGACAGGTCGCGGTCCTCGTGCCGACGACAATTCTCGCCGAGCAGCACTATCAGACCTTTTCCCGGCGTTTCCAACCCTTTCCCGTGCGGGTGGAGGTTCTCAACCGGTTCCGGACCAAAGCCGAGCAGGCGCAAATCGTGGCGGAAATCGCCCGGGGGACGGTGGACATCGTCGTGGGAACCCATCGCCTCTTGCAGAAGGATGTGCGCTTCAAGAACCTGGGGCTGGTCGTTATCGACGAGGAGCAGCGCTTCGGCGTGACCCACAAGGAAAAGCTCAAGAAGCTGCGCACCCTGGTGGATGTCCTGACCCTGACGGCCACACCCATTCCCCGGACCCTGCATCTGTCCCTGGTGGGTATCCGCGATCTCTCCGTCATCCATACGCCGCCGGAGGACCGTCGGCCCATCAAGACCCATGTGGTCGAATTCAACGAGGAGCTCATACGCGAAGCCATCCGGGAAGAACTGGAGCGGCAGGGACAGGTATTTTTTCTCCACGACCGTGTCCGTTCGATTTACTCCATGGCCCGTTTTATCGAAAAACTCGTTCCCCGGGCCCGGGTGGCGGTCCTCCACGGGCAGATGAAGGCCGGTGAGATCGAGGCCACCATGGTGCGTTTTATCCAGCAGCAGTGCAACGTCCTGGTCTGTACCACCATTATCGGTTCCGGTGTGGATATCCCCACGGCCAATACGATCATCATCAATCGCGCCGACCGCTTCGGCCTGGCCCAGCTCTACCAGATCCGGGGCCGGGTGGGGCGGGCAAAGGAGGAGGCCCGGGCTTATCTCCTCGTTCCCAAGGGGGCCATGCTCTCCCGGGATGCCCAGAAGCGCCTCCAGGTAATTATGGACTTTTCGGAACCCGGGGCGGGGTTCCGGATCGCCGCCAACGATCTGGAAATACGGGGTGGCGGCAGCCTCCTGGGCATCTCCCAGTCCGGTCATGTCACCGCCGTGGGATATGAATTATACACGGAGCTCATGGAGAAGACGGTGCGGGAACTCAAAGGGGAATCCGTCGTGGCGGACGAGATCCGGCCGGAGATAAATCTGGGTATTCCGGCCTTGATCCCCGCCGGCTACATGCCTGACGAACAGCGGCGCCTGGTGACCTACAAGCGGATCTCCCTGGCGGCCGGCGAGGAGGATCTGGAGGAAATCCGGGCCGAACTGGCGGACTGTTACGGATTCGTACCGGAGGAAATCGAGAATCTTCTGGAAGTGATCCGGATCAGAAACCTGTTGAAGATTCTCAAGGGCAGGAAGATGGGATATGACGGCAAACAGCTCGTGGTGGTCTTTCAGGCCGACAGCCCCATCGATCCCGCCCGGATCGTCAAAATTTCCCGTACCGTTGCCAAAGGGGTGAAGTTGACGCCGGATTTCAAGCTCCTGGTTCCCCTTCCCGGCCTGACGGGAAGGAAGATAACGGCGGCGGTTAAGGATCTCCTGGAGTCCCTGCGGGACGACCGGCCTTTAGCTATGGTAAAATAACAACGATCATGATAGTCATGCCTCCACGCATACCTGACGGCGGCGATCTTGTCCCGAAGATATTCCAATCCGGTCGGGCATGACCATCAATGGGGAAGACAACAGGGGGAAAAATGAAAAAATCTTGTCTGATCATGGCCGCGGCGATACTGATATGCGCCACGGTTGTTCCTGCAACCGGTGAGGTGGTGGACCGGATCGTCGCCATTGTGAATGACGACGTCATCACCCTTTCGGAGTTGAACGACACCTTCGATCCCTTCATGAGGAAGATTGAAGCGAACCTGTCGGGTCAAGAGAAGGAGAGAATGATAGGGGAGGGGAAGAAAACCATCCTGAACCGCATGATCGACGGCAAGCTTATCGAACAGGAGGCGAAGAAATCGGCTCTGACCGTCAAGGACGAAGAGGTGATGGGGGTCATCAAGGATATCCTCAAGAGCAGAAACATACAGATGGCGGATCTGATGCAGGCCCTCGCCAAGGACGGGCTCACCTTGGAAGGTTACAAGCAGGAGCTCCGGGGGCAACTGCTGCGGCAACGCCTGATCCGCAAGGAGATCCGCGCCAAAATAGTGATCACTGACGAAGAGATCGGCGACTATTACCGCCGGCATCGCGACGAATACGAAGGCAAAGAGGCGGTGCGGCTCAAGCAGATCCTGATCCCCTTTCCGGCCGTGGCGGACGATTTTATCCGCCGGCGGGCCCGGGAGGTGGCGGATGGCGCCCTCAGGAGAATCAAGGGCGGCGAGAGCTTCGAAGCGGTGGCGGTCCAGTACGCCCAGGGATCGGCAGGGGCCGCCGGCGGCGACATCGGCTTCGTGGAAAAGGGGAGCATGCTGCCGGAAGTGGAAAAGATAGCCCTGAGCCTGGATATCGGGGCGGTGAGTCCGGTTATCGAGTCGCCTCAGGGATTTTATATCATTCAGGTCGTGGACAAGCGGGGAGCGGGATTGAAACCCATCACCGAGGTCCGCCAGGAGATCAGGATGAAACTGGAGGATGAAAAGGCGGCCAAGAAATTCGAGGAATGGATTGCCGAACTCCGTGCCAAATCCCTGGTCGAGGTCAAGCTCTGAGTTTTTATGGGGTTCATCAGCGTCAAGGGTGCTTCCCAGCACAACCTCAAGCACATCAACGTGGATATCCCCCGGGAACGCCTGGTGGTCATTACCGGTGTGAGCGGTTCCGGCAAGTCATCCCTCGCCTTCGACACGATTTACGCCGAAGGCCAGCGGCGCTATGTGGAATCCCTTTCCGCCTACGCCCGGCAGTTCATCGGTCAGATGGACAAGCCCGACGTGGATTCCATCGAGGGTCTGTCTCCCGCCATCGCCATCGAACAGCGCACGGCCAGCCAGAATCCCCGCTCCACCGTCGGAACGGTCACGGAGATTTACGATTATCTCCGGCTCCTTTTCGCCCGGATCGGGATTCCCCACTGCTATCAGTGCGGCCGGGAAATCCGTTCCCAGACCATCGACATGATGGTGGATACCATCCTCGCCTTTCCCGAGAAAACCAAATTCAACATCCTGGCCCCGGTCATCCGGGGGAAAAAAGGGGAGTTTCAAAAGGAACTCAAGAAACTGCTCAAGGACGGCTTCGTGCGGATCCGCGTGGACGGGGGGATACGGGAACTGGGGGAGGAAATCGTCCTGGACAAGCAGAAGCGGCACGATATCGAGGTGATCGTCGATCGTCTCGTCCTTCGGGAAGGGATCCGCAAACGGCTCCGGGATTCCCTGGAGACCGCCTCCCGCCTGGCCGACGGACTGGTTTGCATCCAAATCGCCGGTGGTGAAGAACTGCTCTTCAGTGAGAAGTACGCCTGTCCCGATTGCGGCATCAGCGTCACGGACCTGGCGCCGCGGATGTTTTCCTTCAACAGCCCTTACGGGGCCTGCAGCGAGTGCGACGGCCTGGGCAGCAAGATGTTTTTCGATGAGCAGCTCGTCGTCCCCGACGCCGGTCTTTCCCTCCGGGAAGGGGCCGTCGTCCCCTGGGCGGGGCGTAATTCCCTGAGTTATCACCAGATGCTCGATGCCCTGGCGGAACATTACGGCTTCGACATCAACACCCCCTTCGGAGAGCTGCCGGCGGCGGTGCAGCGGGCCCTGCTGTACGGATCGGGGAAAGACAAGATCCGCTTTTACACCGACCGGCGGGGCCGCCGCTATTTCTACACGAAATCTTTCGAGGGCGTTCTGAACGAACTGAACCGCCGCTATCTGGAAACCCAGTCCAACGCCGTCCGCCTGGAATTGTCCCGTTACATAAACCTGCGGGAGTGTCCCGCCTGTCACGGGGCGCGACTGAAGCGGGAGAGCCTGGCCGTGACGGTGGGGGGCAGAAACATCGATGAGCTGTGCCGCATGTCCATTCGCGAAATCGGGGATTTTTTCGCCGCCCTGCCCCTGACGGAAAAGGAAACGCGTATTGCCGAGCGGATTCTCAAGGAGATAAGGGAGCGCCTCCATTTCCTTCTCGATGTGGGAATGGATTATCTGAGCCTGGACCGCTCCGCCGGAACCCTGTCGGGGGGGGAGGGCCAGCGGATCCGCCTGGCCACCCAGATCGGTTCCGGACTCGTGGGCGTCCTGTACGTCCTCGACGAACCGACGGTGGGTCTGCACCAGCGGGACAACATGCGCCTCATCGCCACCCTGAAGAAACTCCGGGATCTGGGCAACACCGTCCTGGTGGTCGAGCACGACGCCGACATGATGATGGCCGCCGATCAGATCATCGACATGGGACCGGGGGCGGGGATGGACGGCGGGGAGGTGGTGTTTCAGGGGAGCCCCGCGGAGATCTGCCGGGACGAACGATCCCTGACGGGTCTCTATCTCTCCGGGCGTAAGGCCGTCCCGCTGCCTGACCGCCGAAAATCCCCCGACGGCCGCCGGATTGTCATCGAGGGGGCCTATGAACACAATCTGAAAGACGTGGATCTCCGCCTGCCCGTGGGTCTTTTTACGGCGGTTACGGGGGTCTCCGGCTCCGGCAAGAGCACCCTGATCGTCGAAACCCTTTACCGCGTCCTGGCCCGCCGCATCAACCGGCAGCGGGGAGGGATGGGAAAGATCCGCCGGATCGTGGACCTGGGGGGCATCGAGCGGGTGATCCTCATGAACCAGCAGCCCATCGGCCGGACCCCCCGTTCCAACCCCGTCACCTATACCGGCGTGTTCGGCCATATCCGCGACCTCTTTACGGGACTGCCGGAAGCACGGATCCGGGGATACAAACCGGGGCGTTTCAGCTTTAATGTCAAGGGGGGGCGCTGCGAGGCCTGCGAGGGTAACGGCCTGATCAAGATCGAGATGCATTTTCTGCCCGACGTCTATGTGACCTGCGATGTCTGCCGGGGCAAGCGGTTCAACCAGGACACCCTGGACATCTATTACAAGGAGAAAAATATCGCCGCTGTCCTGGACATGACCGTCCAGCAGGCCCTGGGCTTCTTCGAGAATATCCCGGCGATCCGGCATAAGCTCCAACTGCTGGCGGATGTGGGACTCGGCTACATCCGTCTCGGCCAGTCCGCCACGACCCTTTCCGGAGGGGAGGCCCAGCGGATCAAACTCTCCCGGGAGCTGGGGAAACGGGCCAACAGCAACACCCTTTACATCCTCGACGAACCGACCATCGGCCTGCACTTCGAGGACGTAGAGAAACTGCTGAGAGTTCTCAAAAGGCTCGTCGATATGGGTAACACCGTGGTGGTCATCGAACACAACCTCGACGTCATCAAGTCCGCCGACTATGTCATCGATCTGGGTCCCGAGGGGGGACCCGGCGGCGGCCGGATTGTGGCGGCGGGAACCCCGGAGGAGGTGGCGGCCGACGCGGCGTCCCTGACGGGACAATTCCTGCGCCCGTTGCTGTTTGCGCCCCCGGGCGCCTGACGGCAGGGGAGACCGCGGCGCCGGCGTCCTCCTGCCCTGTCCGGGAAGCGGAGCGTCTTGGCGATCCGCCTTGGACAGTCTGCCCGGGATGTGATAATTACATAAAACCCGCATGACGGCACGCCGTCACAAAGCAGGATGAAAATGCCGGGACGCGCGCCACCGCATCCGTAGCGGTCCCGTTAATGATAAACCTTCGTAGATCAATAACATATGCGCGCATTTGCGAGTGAAAAATCGCCGGGTCCGGCGGGAATTCTCGATCGTCGGGCGATGGTCGATAGCGCCGCGGCTGTAAGAAAAGCAGGCAAGTAACCGATTGTTTTCGTGTTTCGTTCGGCACGCGGCGGGCGCGGGGTGCGGAGGCGGTCGGTATCCGGGCGATAACGGGTTTACGGTTTGTGAGCCGGCGGGATTATGAACGGGGGTTCCACCATGAGCGGCAGCAGGGAAAAATGTGTCATCGTCAATCCCCTGATCGTCCTTCGGGAAGAATTCGATGACGGTGCCCTCCTGTTTGATCCGGAAACGGGCGCTACTTACGGTATCAACCCCATCGGCGTTCTCGTCTGGAAACACCTCGACGGTTGTCGCACCGTCGATGAGCTCGCCGGGATTGTCTGTGCAAGTTTCGACGCCGTTCCCGCCGCAGCGGCGGATCATATCCGGGATTTTCTCAAGACCGCCGTGGCCCTCGGTCTGGCCGGCTTTGCCGGCGCATGAGGAGGCGACGATGCCGGTGATGAAGACCCCCCGCAATGTCTTTCTCGAGATTACCAATGCCTGCAATCTCCGCTGTGCCTATTGCAGCCATTTCTCGGGTCCGGGGGATGTGCAGGCAGACCTTCCCCTGGAAACATGGCGGCGGTTTATCGCCGAACTGGGTCGCCTCAGCGTCATGAACGTCATCCTTTCCGGGGGGGAGCCGTTCTGTCGTCCGGACCTCCGGGAGATCGTACTGGCGATCGCGGCGGCGCGTATGCGTTTCTCCATCCTCAGCAACGGCACCCTCATCGACGATGCCATAGCCGCCTTCCTGGCCGGAACGGGCCGCTGCGATCAGGTCCAGGTTTCCATCGACGGGGCCATCGATACCACCCATGACGCCTTTCGGGGAGAGGGCAACTTCCGGAAGGCGATCTGCGGCATCCGGGCCCTGCAGGACCACGCTGTGGCCGTGGCGGTCCGGGTGACCATCCACCGGAGGAATGTCCACGAGCTCGAGGCCATCGCCCGCTTTCTCCTGGAGGAGCTGGGCCTGCCGTCTTTTTCTACCAATTCCGCCGCCCCCATGGGATTGTGCCGGAAAAACGCCGCCCAGACGCAACTGACCGTCGCCGAGCGCACCCTCGCCATGGAGACCCTGCTGGCGTTGGCCTCCCGCTATCAGGGACGGATCGATGCCACGGCGGGTCCCCTGGCGGATGCGCAGCTCTGGCTGGAGATGGAGCAGGCGCGGCGGGAACGGCGGGAACGGCCCGCGGACCGCGGCTTCCTCACGGGCTGCAGCGGCCCCATGCAGACCATCGCCGTCCGCGCCGACGGGGTCATCGTCCCCTGCTCGCAGTTGCCCCACTTGATCCTGGGCCGGATCACCGAAGATGACCTGGGAGAGATCTGGCGGCAGCATCCGGAGCTCCAGGCCCTGAGGGGGCGCTTCCAGATCTCCCTTGCGGAATTCCCGTTCTGCCGTGATTGTCCCTATATCTCCTATTGTACCGGGAACTGTCCCGCGATAGCCTACAACCTAACCGGCCGCACCGATCATCCTTCTCCCGACGCCTGTCTCCGGCGTTTTCTGGCCCGGGGAGGCCGCCTGCCGGAAGTAGCCCGGCGACAGTGATTGACCAGGACCGGTCGTGGACAAAACAGCTTGACCGGGGAAGGGGCATGATGTATCCTCATGATCAATGGGGTGGAAACAAATCAATAATTTAGGTTGCTTTTTGAGGAGGGCGGCGATGGATGTCCGGAGAAGAACTCTTTTCAAGATGGTGGCCGGAGCGACGCTGTCGGTCACGGGCGGTGCTTTCCTGATGAGGAACGACGGCCTGCTCCAGCGCCTGTGGCAGCGGCTGCGCTTTCACCTTGCGCTGAATGCGGTGCCGACGAGAAACCCCGATATCGTCTCCACCCGGCGGGACCGGGAGACGATCCTGGCCTCCCGTTCGCAACGGACGGAGCTGCTGAAGCTCAATCCCGTGGCCGGACATATCTGGGAGCTGTGTGACGGTTCCCACCGGGTAAGCGATATCGTTTGCCTGCTCGGCAACCGGTTCGAGGTTCCGACCGCCACCTGTACCCGGGATGTGATGTTCACCGTGGCCACCCTCGGGGAACTGGGGGTGCTCCGGATATAAAAGTAGGCAAAAGGAACGTTGTCGGGAAGAACGAAACACATGTAAACCGGGAGACGCTCTTACCTCGGCCGCCTAAG
>Ga0209718_1001644_pt1 | contig 24511 bp, 20 predicted proteins | sample AD_JPNAS1_MetaG_FD_184420 | JGI IMG/M metagenome (GOLD analysis project Ga0209718, IMG submission 184420) | Active sludge microbial communities of municipal wastewater-treating anaerobic digesters from Japan - AD_JPNAS1_MetaG (SPAdes) (version 2) | ecosystem: Engineered > Bioreactor > Anaerobic... | reverse complement strand
TTTTCGGGCCGCACGCCGCAGTCGAGCCCGTGCGCGACGCGCATCGCCATCACGACCTGCTCAAGCGCCGCGTTGCCAGCCCGCTCGCCGAGGCCGTTGACGGTGACGCTGGCGGCTGTCGCGCCGCTTTCGAAGGCCGCGAGGGTGTTGGCCGTCGCCAGCCCGAGATCGTCGTGTGCGTGCAGTTCGAGCTCCAGCGCTGGCGCGCAGTCGCGCAGGGCGGCGATCTCGTGCATGAGCCGCGCCGGATGTGCGACGCCCACGGTGTCGGCCAGGCGAAGCCGTCGCGCCGGTGTGCGCGCCACAGCGCTGGCGAAACGTTTCAGAAATCCAAAGTCGGCGCGCGTGGCGTCTTGCGCGCCGATGGAAACAAACTCGAAGCGTGCGGCAGCATCGACGGTGAGCCGGCGCAACTCGCGCAACACCCAACGCCGGTCCTTCCCCCAGGTTTGCAGGTGAAGATCGGAGACGGGAAACGATATGTGGACGCGCGTGGCGCCGCACGCCTCGGCCGCTGCGAGGTCCGCCGGATCGGCGCGGCACCAAGCGAGCACCTGACCGGTGCCGACGGCATCAATGATCGCCCGGAGGTCGGCCTGCGCTTCGGGGCCCATCGCCGGGATGCCGGCTTCGAGCTCGGGCACGCCGGCGGCGACCAGCTCGCGCGCGATGGCCACCTTGTCCTCCCGAGTAAAAACAACGCCCGCCGCCTGCTCACCATCGCGCAATGTGGTGTCGATGAGATGGAGTCGGCGGGGGCGCATGGCGGTGCGTGGTTCAGGTGGCACCGGCGCGGGTCATGCATCTTGCAGAGGCGTGGCTCACGTCAGCAGATATTCTTCGGCAGTGGTGCCGTTCTCGATGGCATCGAGGATGGCGTCGATGGCGTCGTTGTTGGGCACGCGGTAATAGTTGCCCGACGGATAATCGACCATGACGGGGCCCTTGACGCAGACGTTCATGCAGCCGGTGACAGCGACTTCGACTCCGTCGAGCGAGCGGTCCTGGATCTCGCCTTGGAGGTACGAGAGCAGGCTCATGGAGTCCTTCTTGTGGCAGATGCCTTGACGCTCGCCGTTTGCACGGAAGCTGCCGCAGACGAAGAGGTGGTGTGCAGGTTTGTTCATGATGTTTTTCGAGTGTGAGATTTCGGGAGGAAGAGCGGGCGTTTAGCCGCAGCCGGTGCCGGTGCCCTTGCAGCCGGAGCCGCAGGCGGTGAAGCGGCGTTGGAGCGCCTTGGGGATGGGCTGGTCGGAGAAGACGGCGGCGAGGCCCTCCTCGATCATGCCCTCCATCTCCAGCACCTCGACGCCGCTCTCTTCGAGGACGCGTTTCGGCGACGGGCCGGCGGCGGAGACGAGAAACGCGCGACAGTCGTGGAGCAGCGCGCCGAGGTCGCGCCAGCGGTGTTCGCCGGAGCCGGGCTCGGGCGTCTTGCGCACTTCGTGGAATTTGAAGCCGGAGGCGGTTGACTCGTCCTTCTTGTAGATGAGTACGCGGGCGGCCTCGCCGAGATGTTGGTTGACGAGCGCGCCTTCCTCACTCGCGACGGCGACGTAGGGGCGGCTGCGGCCGCCGAGCACATCGGCGCGGGCGAAACGGTTGAGCCGCTCCATGTTTTCTTCGTTGAGACCCTCGTTGATGAGTCCCACGGCATCGGCCCGGCAGCGGGCGCAGTGCGACATTTGCGGGAGGTGCTGGCCGCTTTGCAGGCGGGCGCGCGCCATCATCATGCTGTCGGGCGGGGCGAGCTCCTCGAAGGCGGCGCCCTTCACCGGGAGGAACGCCATCACATTCATGAGGTCGGCGCCGAGCTCTTTGACGACGCGGGCCACCTCGGGGATGTGCGTGTCGTTGATGCCCGGCATGAGGATCGAGTTGATCTTCACGACCACGCCGAGCGCCTTGAGGCGGCGGATGCCGTCGAGCTGGCGTTCGAGGAGGAGCTTGGCGGCCTCGATGCCGCGCAGGGGGCGGCGCCCGTCGCGGATCCACGCGTAGATCTTGGCGCCGATCTCGGGATCGACGGCGTTTACGGTGAACGTGACGTGGCTGACCTTGAGCGCGGCGATCTCCTCGACGTAGGGCCCGATGCCGAGGCCGTTGGTCGCCAGGCAGAGGATCATCTCCGGGTACTTTTCGCGCACGGCGCGCAGCGTGGCCATCGTCTCGTCGGGATTGGCAAACGGGTCACCAGGACCGGCGATGCCGACGACGCTCAGGTTGGGCACCTTGGCCATCACCTCGTCGAGGTACGGCAGGACCTGCGTGACGGGCAGGATCGAGCTGGTGACGCCGGGGCGGCTCTCGTTCATGCAATCGAACTTCCGGTTGCAGAAGTTGCATTGCAGGTTGCAGCGCGGGGCCACCGGCAGGTGCACGCGGCCGAATTTGCCGTGGGCCTCCTTGCTGAAACACGGGTGCTTGGTGAAATCGAGCGTCTGATGGAGCACGGAGGAAACGTCGTCGCACTGCGTGTCGTCGGCGGAGACGCAGGCGCGGTTGGGCGCGATCAGGGTGCTTGTGAGTTCGTCCTTCATGTGAAGTCCTCCGGGTTAAAGGTAGCTGTAGCCGATGTCCGAGTGCTCCTGCTTGGCTTCGAGCAGGGCGTTGACGATGCGGTCGAAAAGTTGCTGCGTGCCGCCGTAGCCGAGCAGGCGGATGCGTTGCGCGCCGAGGCGGTCGTGGACCGGGAAACCGCAGCGCACGAGCGGCACGCCGAGCGAGCGGGCGAGCTTGTAGCCCTTGCTGCTGCCGATGAGCAGGTCGGGTTTGAGCTCCTCGATGCGTTGCTCGATCTCGCCGAAATCGGAACCCTCGCGCACCTCGATCCGGTTGCGCAGTTCCGGGGCCGCGGTGAAGATCGCCTCGGCCAGACGGCCGTTGCGCTCGCCGCTGGCGACCAGCACCGGCACCACGCCCGTCTCCGCGAGAAAGACGGTGAGGCCGGCGACGAGGTCGTCCTCTCCGTACACGATGGCTTTTTTGCCGGCGAGGTACTTGTGGGCATCGACGTAGCTGTCGAGCAGACGGCCGCGCTCGGCGGCGATGCGCTCAGGCAGCTCGCGGCCGGTCGCCTCGGCGAGTGCGGTGCAGAAGGCGTCGTTGGCGCGCACGCCGATCGGCAATCCGAGGCGGTGCAGCGGCACGGAGAACTTCGTCTTGAGATGGGTGCCGGCGGTGATCGGCGCGGTGGCGAGCGAGTGCCCGAGCTCCAAGGCCGCCTTTGCGTGGCTGAGCGCGCGCAGCTCGTCGATGGTGGTGCCACCGGGAGGCGTGCGGATGAAGTTGGCCCAGCTGGGACCGTCGAGCGTCTCGGAATAGTCCGGGACGAGGGTGATGGCGTCCTCGCCCCACGCTGCACAGAAGTCGCGCAAGTGCCGGAGATCCTCCGGGGAAACCATGCCAGGGAAGATCGCGAGGCGGCTTTCCGCGGTGGCGCCGGGCGATTCGGTGCCGGCGAGCGCCGTGACGATGGCGCGGACGGCGGCGTGAAAGCCGGAGGCGTGGGTGCCCTTGAAACTCGGTGTGGAGACGTGGACCAGCTCGGGGCGCTCGGCCTCGGGCGGTAGGTCGCGTGCCTCGGCACGGTACTCGCCGAGCAGCATCGGCATGTTTTCACCCATCGTCTCGGACAGGCAGGTGGTGGCGATGCCGACCAGTTCGGGGCGATATTGGCGGCCGACGTTGTCGAGTGCGGTGTGGAGGTTTTTCCGTCCGCCGAAGACGGCGGTGTCTTCGGAAAAATTGGTGGAGGCGATGTCCACCGGCTCGCGGAAGTGTGAGATCAGGTAGCGGCGGATGTAGGTGGCGCAGCCTTGCGAACCGTGGAGCAGGGGGACGGCGCCAGCGATGCCCTTGAACGCCAGGCAGGCGCCGAGCGGCGTGCAGAGTTTGCAGGGATTGGTGGAGCCGTTGGGAAAATCAGGATGCTCGCCCTCGGCGCCGAACACCTCGGGCGCGAGCGGTTGGGTGGTGCAGGATGAGCAGCTCATGCGACGGCCTCCTTTGATTTTGGCGTGCTGGTGACCGGCGTGGTGCCGCGTTTTGCGGCGCGGCGCGGGACAAAGTTCCAGACCGGACTCATCACGGAGGCGTGCACCTCACGGCCGAAATTCAGCATGCCGACGAAGCCGGCGAGGCACTCCTTGCGCTCGTGGTTGTGGTCGCAGAAGCCGATGCCGAGCTTGTAGGCGATGGGGCGTTCTTTCACACCGCCGATGAAGAGGTCCACGTCCTGTTCGAGACAGAATTTCGCCAGCTCGATCGGGTTGGAGTCATCGACGATGATGGTGCCCGGATCACACATTTCGCGGAGCGTGTTGTAGTCGTCGGCGTCGCCGGTTTGCGTGCCGACGACGGCGGTGCGCATGCCGAGCGTGCGCAGGGCGCGCACGAGCGAGAAAGCCTTGAAGGCACCACCGACATAGACGGCGGCCTTTTTACCGTGGAGGTCGTCGCGCCAGGCGCGGAGCTGCGGGTAGATCTTGGCAACCTCGTCGCGGACGACGGCGCGCGCCTTGTCCATGAGCTCTTCGCCGCCGAAGAACTTGGCGACGTCGTAGAGGGCGGCGGACATGTCTTCGATGCCGAAGAATGAGACGCGTTTGAAGGGGATGCCGTGCTCCTCGTGCATTTTTTTGGCAAGGTGCGTCATCGATCCGGAGCATTGCACGAGGTTGAGCTTGGCGCCGTGGCAGCGGCGGATGGCGTCGACGCGTCCGTCACCGGTGATGGTCGCCACGACTTGGATGCCCATGCGTTCGAAATACTCGCGGATCACCCAGCTCTCGCCGGCGATGTTGAAGTCGCCCATGAGATTGATGCTGAGCGGAGAGATTTCGGAGGTGTCGCCGGTGCCGATGAGTTTGTAGAGGGCTTCGCAGGCGGCTTTGTAGCCGTCCTTCTTGGTGCCTTTGAAACCTTCGCTGGCGACCGGGAGGACGGGGATACCGGTCTCAGCGGAGAGGCGTTTGCAGACGGCGGCGACGTCGTCGCCGATCAGGCCGACGATGCATGTGCCGTATACGAAGGCGGCCTTGGGCTTGTGCTTGGCGATGAGCTCGCGGAGGGCGCGCTCCAGCTTTTTCTCACCGCCGTAGATCACGTCGAGCTCTTGGAGGTCGGTGGAGAAACTGTTGCGGAAAAGTTGCGGGCCGGAGGATTGCGCGCCGCGGATGTCCCAGGTGTAGGCGGCGCAGCCGATCGGGCCGTGGACGAGGTGCAGGGCGTCGGCGATCGGGTAGAGGACGACGCGCGAGCCGCAGAAGACGCAGGCGCGTTGGGAGACGGAGCCGGCGACGCTGACCTTGCCGCAACGCACCGAACCGCCGGCCTGGCCGGCCTCGACGATGGAGGCGGCGCGGGAGGGGAGGATTTCGAGTGGTTGTGTCATGGTCGGCGTGCGTGTTTCGACTGAGAGGGGGCGCGTTAACCGTGGTGTGGGCCTTTGCCGCCACAGAGGCAGCCCTCGTGAGGGCCATGTGCGTGTGGAGTGGCGAGCGCGGCGATGGCGGCGGGCTCCATGCGCAGAATGGTCCATTCTTCGAGGCGCTTGGCGCCGGCGGACTCATAGAGCGCGAGGGCCTTGGAGTTCCATTTCAGCGCGGTCCATTCGAGGCGACCGGCGGAGCGGCCGTGGGCGATTTGCGCAACGGCGGTGAGCAGTGCGCGGCCGATGCCGCGCTTGCGGAAATCGGGACGCACGTAGAGGTCTTCGAGGAAGATGCCGGGCTTGGCGGCGAACGTGGAAAACGTGCGGTAGTAGAGAGCGAATCCGGCCGGCGTGCCGTCGCACTCGGCGATGATGGCGGCTGCGCAGCGTTTGGGCCCGAGCACATGATCCGCGATGGCCTCGGGCGTGATCGCGCATTCGTGGGTGAGGCCTTCGAACTCGGCGAGCTCGCGGACGAGGTCGCACAGGAGCGAGGCGTCTTCGGGAGTCGCGGCCCGGAGGGCGAGACCGGCGGGCGATTGGCAGCAGCGGTGTTCTTCGTGGTCGCTCATTTTTCGAAGTCGTCGTTATTATGCAGGACGGGTGCCAATGTGGGCGTGCGTGCGGTATTTCGTGGGATCTTCTAGCGGGCGTTTCCCAGCGGACCGGTTGGACTTCAGGTGGAGTGCCCGCCCCTATGGCGGAGCGGGCTGCCAGCGTAGGCTGACACCACCCATCGGCCGGCGGCGATTACCCAAAAACACCGCCGGCCTGGGAGGTCCCTGACCAGCGCACGAGACACCGGCGATTGTTTTGCCCGGCCGGGGCCCATGCGCTGACAGGAAAGAGGCAAGGCATCGTGTCAGTCCGATGCCTTGTCGCGGATTACTGCACCAGTTCGAACCATTCCTCGGCGCACTCGCGGTCCTTTTTGTCGAGGAACGCGTTGAGCATTTGGTTGATCAGGTTGACGGCGCCCATGTAGCCGAGCGTCGGATAGAACCGATGGGCGGCGCGATCGAGGATCGGGAAACCGAACCGGACGAAGGGCACGTTTTCCACGCGGGCGATGTACTTGCCGTAGGTGTTCGAGATGAGCAGATCGACCGGCTCGTTTTTCATCCATTGGTGCAGCTCGAAGTTGTCGCCGCATTGCTTGATCTTCGCGTTGGGGACGACGGGATCGAGCAGCTCATGCATGCGTTTTTCGAACTGATTGCCGGGGGATCCGGTGATGCAGTACACGGGCTTCATCTCCAGCTCCAGAAGGAACCGGGTGAGCGCGATGACGTGATCCGGATCGCCCGAGATCGCGACGCGCTTGCCGTGGAAGTACTGGTGCAGGTCGCTCATCAGGTCGATGAGGCGGCCGCGCTCCAGTTCAACCGAGGCGGGGATGTCGACGCCGGCGTAGCCGCGCAGCGCGCTGACGAAGCGGTCGGTGGCTTGCACGCCGATCGGCAGTTCGAGGAACGACGCGGGGACGTTGCACTTTTGCTCCAGGGTGGCGGCCGGCACGTGCGAGGCGAAGTGGCCGAGCGCGATGGTGGCGATGCTGTCGCCGGCGGACTTGATCTGCGCCATCGTGGCTCCACCTTCCGGGTACATCTTGTACTGACCGGTGAGCGGGCCGTCGAGGACGTTGGAGGTGTCCGGGAACATGACGATCTTCACGCCCATTTCCTTGGCGAGGCGCTTGATCTCGCGCATGTCGGCCGGCTCGACGAAGCCGGGGATCACGTTGATTTGGTTGAGCGTGTTCCCCGTCTTTTCGGACAGGTAGTTGACCATGCCCATGACCATGTTCGAGAACCCGTACACGTGGGAGCCGACGAACGAGGGGGTGTTGGCGTGGATAACCATTTTCCCCTCGGGGATGGAGCCTTCCTCCTTGGCCTTGCGGATCATCGTCGGGATGTCGTCGCCGATGACCTCGGACAAGCAGGTCGTGTGCACCGCCACGATCTCGGGATTGTAGATCGAGAAGATGTTCCGAAGTGCTTGGGTGAGGTTGGCGAGACCGCCGAAGACGGAGGCGCCTTCGGTGAACGAACTGGTGGTGGCCATGACCGGCTCCTTGAAGTGCCGGGTGAGGTGACTGCGATGGTACGAGCAGCAGCCTTGCGAGCCGTGGCTGTGGGGCATGCAGCCGTGGATGCCGAGCGCGGCGTACATGGCGCCGATCGGTTGGCAGGTTTTGGCGGCGTTAATGCGGAGCGCCTTGCGCTCGACGATTTCTGCGGTGGTGCCGTCTAGCATGTGAAATTTCTCCTGTTGGTTGGTGGTTGATCAGCCCTCGTCGGAGGTGGCGGCCTTGGCCTTGGGTTTCCACGCCTTGGCCATGCCGGCGACGATCTCACGAATGGCTTTGTTGCCCTCGCTTTCGATGCCGACGCCGAAGGTCTCCTGCGTGCTCTTCTTCCAGGGAGGCGTGACCATCTTCCAGACCTTCGAACCGATCATGCGGTCGATCTCCTTGTAGAAGTTCGCCGCACCGGTGAAGGCCGCATAGGGCCCTCCGTAGTCGTAGCTGTGAAGTTGCTTACAAGGTACGCCGAATTTCTCGATGACGAACTTGTCCTTGATGCCGGAGCCGATGATGTCGGGCTTGTAGGTCTCGATCAGTTTTTCCATCTCGTGGTGCGAGATGTCGTCGATGACGAGGACGTGCTTCTTCATCTCGACCATCATGCCGTCGTAGTCCTTGAAGCTGAACCCACCGGCCTTGAGGGCCTCGATTTGCTCGGGGGTCTTGCGTGGATTGTAGCGCTTGGGATCGGCCTCGACCTCGATCTCCTCGATGTTGCGGGAGTCGGCGTCGATTTTGATCGTGGGCAGTACGACGCGGCCCTCGTAGTCGTCGCGGTGGGCGAACTCGTAGCCGGCGGCCACGGTGAGCATGCCGACATCCTTGAAGAGATGTTGGTAGTGGTGGGCGCGGGAGCCACCGACGAACATCGCGGCGGTCTTGCCCTTGAGGCGGCTCTTCACGTCCTCGATCACGGGACGGAGGGCGGCCATTTCCTGGGCGATGACCTCCTCGGTGCGCTCGATGAGTTGCTTGTCGCCGAAGAATTTTGCGATCTTGCGGAGCGACTTCGCGGTTTGCTCGGCGCCGATGAAGTTCACCTTGATCCACGGGATGCCGAACTTCGTCTCCATCATCTCCGACATGTAGTTGATGGAGCGGTGGCACATGACGACGTTGAGGTCGGAGGTGTGGCACTTGCAGATTTGCTCGTAGCTGATGTCGCCCGAGAGCGTCGCCGTGACGTGGATGCCGCACTTTTGGAGGAGTTGGTCGATCTCCCAGGCGTCGCCGCCGATGTTGTATTCGCCGAGGACGTTGATGCGGAACTTCGCCTTGTCGGGCTCGTCGAGCAGACCGACCATGTGTTTGAACACGCCGTTGTTGGCGATATGGTGGCCGGCGGATTGGGAGACGCCCTTGTAGCCTTCGCAGGAGAAGCCGAAGACGTTGATCCCAAGTTCCTCCTTGGCTTTGCGGCAGACGGAGTGGATGTCGTCGCCGATCAGGCCGACCGGGCAGGTGGCGTACACGGCGATGGCCTTGGGCTTGAAGATCCGGTAGGCCTCGCGGATGGCGGCGGCCAGTTTCTTCTCACCGCCGAAGATGATCTCCTCCTCCATCATGTCGGTCGTCATGGAGTACTGGAGATAGTTGACCGGCTGACCTGGCTTCACCCGGGCCAGATTACGGCGCGTGGCCCACGAGTAGTAGGAGCAACCGATCGGGCCATGCGTGATGTGGAGGATGTCGTGGATGGGGCCGATGACGACGCCGCGGCAGCCGGCGTAGGTACACCCGCGTTGGGTGATGATACCGGGGACGGTGCGGGTGTTGGCGGCGATCTCCGGCGGAGAGCCGGGATCGTTGGTGAGAAGTTGTTTCTCACGCTTTTTTTTAGTCTTCGGCGGATAGACCGACAGCATCTCGGTGCGCACCGTGGCAGCATCGGGCAGAGGGGCTGTGGGAATCGGGAAGCCTTCGCAGTCGTAGCCCTCTTCGGGCTTTTCGGAAAGTTCGGACATGATGATGACTTTCTGGATTATTGGTTGGATGACATGCAGGGGGGCAGGGCGGACTGCCGGGCGATTCTCAATCGTCGGCCCGGTGTGGCGCCTTGCCCCACCTTGTGCCTGCGTGATCGGCGGGCTCCGCTCAGTTGCCGAGCAGGCCGTACTCCATCAGGAGGTTCTCGAGTTCTTGGATCGAAAGCGGCGTGGGGATGACGAACTTCTTGTTGTTGTCGATCGCCCGGGCGAGCGTGCGATACTCGTCGGCTTGCGCGCACTTCGGGTTCCACTCGATGACGGTCTTGCGTTGGATTTCAGCGCGTTGGACGTCGTTTTCACGCGGGACGAAGTGAATCATCTGCGTGCCGAGTTTCTCGGCGAACTTTTCGATCATCTGGCGCTCGTTGTCCACCTTGCGGCTGTTGCAGATCAGGCCGCCGAGGCGCACGACGCCGGTTTGCGCGTACTTTTGGATGCCTTTGCAGATGTTGTTGGCGGCGTACATCGCCATCATCTCGCCGGAGCAGACGATGTAGATTTCCTCGGCCTTGCCCTCGCGGATCGGCATGGCGAAACCGCCACACACAACGTCGCCGAGCACGTCATAGAACACATAGTCGAGCTTCTCGTCCTCGTCGTAGGCGCCGAGCTGTTCGAGCATGTTGATCGAGGTGATGATGCCGCGGCCGGCACAGCCAACCCCCGGCTCCGGGCCACCGGACTCCACGCACAGGCTGGAGCAGAAGCCCTTTGAACGGATGTCCGCCAGCTCGACGTCCTCGCCCTCTTCGCGGAGGGTGTCGAGCACGCTGCGCTGGGCCAGACCGCCGAGGAGCAAGCGGGTGGAGTCGGCCTTGGGGTCGCAACCGACCACCATGACCTTCTTACCCATTTCGACGAGACCGGCGACCGTGTTCTGAGTTGTGGTCGATTTGCCGATACCGCCCTTACCGTAGATCGCTACTTTTCTCATGGTATTTATTTTTTGTTTTAGACTGCTATCAGGAGTGGCCTCTCCTTTAGCGGCATCGGTGCCAACTCGTGCCAGGTTTCCTCAACTCGCTTGTTTTTAGCGCGTAGAAAATTTTCAGGCTTTTTCTGGCACCGAAACGCCTCTGATTTTCCCGACATCAATGTAGGAATCGGGATGTAGGCCGACGTCGGCGTCGGCTTTCCGCGTTTCGCTGGCTCGCGTCCTGCTTGTCCGCGGGTGTGGCCGTTCCCGTCCCCTCTCTCCACGACCGTGCGCTTGGCGCCTACCTGGCCTTTGCGGCTGGCGATGCCCTCGGCGCGACGGCGGAGTTTATGACGGCCGGCGAAATCGCCTGCACGTACAAGGGCGGACTGCGCAACATCGTCGGCGGCGGCTGGCTCCACCTCAAGCCGGGTCGGGTGACCGACGATACGCAGATGTCGCTTGCGCTAGGTGATGCCCTGCTCGCGGCGCGCGGCTGGGATCTGCGCATGGTTGCCGACGCATTTGTCGGCTGGATGCGCAGCAAGCCGCCGGACATCGGGCATGCCTGCCGACGTGGCATCCGGCGCTACATGATCGACGGGACGCTCTGCACACCACCGGCCGACGACAATGCCGGCAACGGTGCCGCGATGCGCAACCTGCCCGTGGTGCTCGCCACGTTCGACTCGCCCGAGCTGTTCGCCCGTTGCTCGCTCGAACAGGCGCGCATCACGCATCATCACCCGCTCTCCGACGCCGCCACGCTCCTCCTGGGGCAGCTCACTCAGATTCTCTTGCTGGGCGGCAGCATCGCCGACTGCCGCGGCTGCGTCACGGAATTCCTCGGACGTTACCCGCGTTTCCGGTTCGAACCGTGGCCGGGCAACACCAGCGGGTTCATCGTCGATACGGTGCAGACCGTGCTCCATGCGTTTTTTCGCAACGGCGACATCGAGAGCTGCATCGTCGACGTGGTGAACCGGGGCGGCGATGCCGACACCGCCGGCGCGCTGGTCGGCCAACTCGCTGGCGCCTGCTATGGCGTGCAAGGTTTGCCGCCGCGGTGGTTGAAACAACTCGACGCGCGCATTGTCGAGCGCATCCGCCGCCAGACCGCCTCGCTGCTCGCGCTCCCACGTCCGCTGCCGCTGCGCGCGGCGGCTTCCATTTCCCCTGCATGAGCCCCCAGTCACCCCACTCAGGACTGAATCGTTGCAACCTGCCGCCCTGGATCATCGCTTCGTGCGAATTCCAGGAGCGGCCTCAGCCGCTCGAAATCGACGGCGCCCGCGCGACCGACCGCCGGCTTTTCGCTCAACTGGATGCGACGTCCGACCCCGAGCAGCGTGGCCAGATCTTTCACGATTACCTCTCGGTGAAATTCCGTCTGCACGAGTGGGACCAATATGAGGCCTCGGCGCGCGCCAGTCTCCGGCACAGCTACGTGCGGTTTCTGGCCGGCTGGGGCGTGGACAGCAACGGCCACGCCGGCGCCGTCCTGAAGACCTGGGCCGAGAGCCGATTCGGCCTGCGCGCGACCTATCACCACGGCGTGCTGGCGAATGATCGCACCGCGGTCGAACGCTATGCGATCGACCGGATGAAGGGCGCGTCGCAGACCATGGGCCTCTCGATGCAGTTCGATCTGCTCTACACCTTCTGTCAGGACGAGCTGCGCCGCCGGCATCCGGACTGTGAACACCTCACTTTGTACCGGGGCACGCACGACCCGGAGGAGTACGCGTTGCGCGAAGGCTCCACGGCGGGTGCGCCACTCGTTCGGCTGAACAACCTGAGCTCCTTCTCGTCCGACCGGGAGACGGCGTGGGAGTTCGGCTCCTCCGTCTGGGAGGTCCGTGTGCCTCTCTCGAAGATCGTTTTTTTCAGCGGCCTGCTTCCGAAGCACCTTCTCGAAGGCGAGTCGGAGTACCTCGTGCTCGGTGGCGAGTACCGGGTGCGGCCGCTTCGCTGCTAAACGCGCACTCAGCGCGCGATCAGGTGCACGCCGGGCGCCTTCACGAGCGCGACGATTTCGCCGCCGGGGGCCAGCGACAATTCTTCCACGCCCTGCCGGGTGAGTTGTGCCACCAGTGGAAAGCCGCAATCGAGCTCGACGCGCACCAGTGCGCCTTCGTCGACCAGTGAGACGACGCGTCCCGGCCAGCGGTTGCGTGCGCTCGACTGCGAGGCGGCCAGAGCGCGGGTCAGCATGACATCCTCGGCGCGGATGCTCACCAGCACGGACTCCGTGTCCGCCGGCAGTTGGTCGCCCATGCCGAACAGCCGCACACCGCCCACCTCGACGGCTGCCAGCGCTCCCTCGCCGCCGAGCCGCCTGCCGGGGAGAACGGTCTCCACGCCGACGATGCGTGCGACGGCATCGCTGGCGGGCCGCCGGAAAACCTCGGCCACGGGCCCGTGTTGCAGCAACCGGCCCGACTCCATGACCGCGAGCGAGTCGCACAGGGCGAGGACTTCGTCCCGTGAGTGGCTCACCAGAATCATCGGGATGCGCAGCTCGTCGCGGACGCGGCGGAGGTGCGGGAGGATCGCGGCTTTGCGGGCGGCATCGAGGGCGGCGAGAGGCTCGTCGAGCAGCAGCAGGCGGGGCGCGGAGACGAGGGCGCGCGCGAGCGCCACGCGTTGCCGCTCGCCGCCGGAGAGCGCCTCCACGGTCCGTCCGAGCAGGGGCGCAATGCCGAGCAATGCACAGATGTGCGCGCGGCGGGCGGCGTGGCCCTCACTGGGGGCGCGGCGTTCGGCAAAGCGCAGGTTGCCCTCCACGCTGAGGTGGGGAAACAGCGCGCCGTCTTGCGGCACAAAGCCGATCTGGCGCGCCTCGGGTGGCAGCAGGTACCCGGTGGCGGCGTCGGCGAAGCACTGCGTGCCGAGGCAAATCCGGCCTGCGAGCGGTCGCCGGAGTCCGGCGACGAGTTCGACGAGCGTGGTTTTGCCGGAGCCGGAGGTGCCGAAAAGTCCGGTGACGCGGCCGGCGAAGGTCGCATCGGTTTCGAGCAAGAAAGTACCGGCCTGCCAGCGCAGGCCTTCGAAGACGAGGGCCGTCTGCGGTCCGTCGGCGTCTGGCGACGCTGGCGTGGCGGTGGCTGCGAGTCCGTCCGGCGTGTCGGTGTCGGCGGCTACGGCGGCTGCCGGCGGTCGCCGGCGTAGCAGCCATTCGCTGAGCGTGAGTGCGCCAAAGGCGAGCGCGACGGAGACGCCGAGCAGGCCCAAGGCGGCGCCATCGTGCCCGAGTTGCACCTGGTGGTAAATATCGAGGGCGAGGGTGTTGGTTTCGCCGGGGATGTAGCCGGCGACCATGATGGTGGCGCCAAACTCGCCGAGGGCGCGTGCGAAGGCCAGGGTGGCGCCGGCGAGCAGCCCGCGGCGCGCGAGCGGGAGCGTCACACTGAAAAAGGTGCGCCAGGGGCTGGCGCCGAGGGTGCGCGCGACTTGCTCGAAGCGCACTGGCACCTCCTCGAAGGCCACGCGGGCGGCGCGGACCAGCAGCGGAAGCGACATCACGGCGGTGGCCAGCACCACGGCTTTCCAAGTGAACACGATCTCGATGCCGAGCGTGCGCTCGAAAAACGCGCCGAGCGTGCCGCGTCGTCCGAAGAGTTTCAAGAGCACCAGGCCGGTGGCGACCGGGGGCACGACCATGGGCAGCGCGACGAGCGTCTCGACGAGGGCCTTGCCGCGCCAGTGGCGGCGTGCGAGCAGCCAGCCGAGCGCCACGCCGCCGGGCAAAATCGACAGCAAGCTCAGCGCCGCGATGCCGAGCGTGAGAAGCGTGGCGTGGAGCAGGTCGTGCATGGGACGCTACCGGAGTCGGTGGCGCCGCATGCGCGTGGAAATGTTTGTCTCGGGAAATGGCACGGCAGCAGACTAGCCGGACGCGTGCCAAGCCCACGCCGTGTTTCCCGTGTGCGGAACCGGGCTGCGGAGCGCTAGATGGCGAAGTCCTCGGCAAACTGGTGTGCGCGGCGCATGCGCAGGCGCACGGCGGTGCCGGGCGTGAGGGCGAGCTCGGCCAGCCTTTGGCGGGAAATCTCCACCTCGATCAGTTCTGACGGGCGGGATTCGCGTGCGCAGGTGAGGTGTGCGACGGCGCCGGCGGCGTGGATGTGGCGGACAAGGGCGGCCTCGCCGGTGAGGCCGGAGTGCGGCAGCTCGATGTCGATGTCGTGGGGGCGCACGTAGGCGATGCGCCCGCTGCGCTCGTCGAAGGCATCGGCGGAGGCGAAGCCCGCGGAGGGCAGCGAGAGCCGGTTCACGTTGCCGAGGAATTCGTAAACGAAGGGCGAGGCCGGGTGGTCGTACACGGATTCCGGGGTGCCGGTTTGCTCGATACGCGCCTGGTTCATGACCACGACCTCGTCGGCGATTTCGAGCGCCTCCTCCTGATCGTGGGTGACGAAGATGGTGGTGAGGTGCACTTCCTCGTGGAGTTGGCGCAACCAGCGACGCAGGTCCTTGCGCACGCGGGCATCGAGTGCGCCGAAGGGTTCGTCGAGGAGCAGGACTTCGGGCTCGACGGCGAGGGCGCGGGCGAGTGCCACGCGCTGGCGCTGCCCGCCGGAGAGCTGCGAGGGCAGGCGGCGTTCGTAGCCGTCGAGCTGGACGAGCCGGAGCAGGTGGTGAACGCGTTCGCGAATCTCGGCTTTTGAGGGACGCGTGGCTTTGGGGCGCACCGTCAGGCCGAAGGCGACGTTGTCGAAGACGGAGAGGTGGCGGAAGAGTGCGTAGTGTTGGAAGACGAAGCCGACGCGGCGCGCGCCGACGGGCGTCTGGCTGACGTCCTGTCCGTGGAAACGGATGGCGCCGGAGCCCGGGTCGGGCATTTCCAGTCCGGCGATGATGCGCAGGAGCGTGGTCTTGCCGGAGCCGGAAGGGCCGAGGAGCGCGGTGAGGCGGCCGCGCGGGACGGCGAGGCTGACATCGTCGAGCGCGGTGTACTGGCCAAACGTTTTGCGGAGATGGGAGACTTCGACACTCATGAGGATTCGGAGGCGGTGCGGCGGGCGCGCCATTCGACGATGCTTTTCAGGACGAGGGTGAGCAGCGCGAGGAGCGCGAGCAGGGAGGCGACGGCAAAGGCGGCGACGAAGTTATACTCGTTGTAGAGGATTTCGACGTGGAGGGGGATGGTGTTGGTCTCGCCGCGAATGTGTCCGCTGACGACGGAGACGGCGCCAAACTCGCCCATCGCGCGGGCGTTGCAGAGGATGACGCCGTAGAGCAGGCCCCATTTGATGTTGGGCAGGGTGACCCGACGGAAAATCTGCCAGCCGGAGGCGCCGAGGGTGAGCGCGGCGAGCTCCTCATCGTTGCCCTGCGATTGCATGAGCGGGATGAGCTCGCGCGCGACAAAGGGGAAGGTGACGAAGGTCGTGGCGAGCACGATGCCGGGCGTGGCAAAGATGACTTTGAGGTCGTGCTCGATGAGCCAGGGCCCGATCCAGCCTTGGGCGCCGAAGATCAGCACGTAGATCAGGCCGGAGATCACCGGGGAGACGGCGAAGGGCAGATCGATCAGCGTGAGCAGCACGCTTTTCCCTGGAAACTCGAACTTGGCGATGGCCCAGGCGGCGGCGACGCCGAAGACGAGGTTGGCGGGCACGGCGATGGCGGTGGCCAGAAAGGTGAGCCGGATGGCGGCGAGCGCATCGGCATCGCCAAAGGCGGCGAAGTAGGCGCCGAGCCCACGGCGGAGCGCTTCGGTGAAGACGGCAGCGAGCGGCAGCAGGAGGAACAGCGCGAGAAACGCGAGGGCAAGGCCGATGAGGGTGCGGCGGAGCCAGACGGGATCGCGGTGGAGGCGCGGGCCGGCCAGGACGGCCGGGCGTGCGAGTCGGGAGGTGGTGGCGGCGGCCATGGTGTCAGGCGGCGGCGCGGTGGCGCCAGTTGCTCCATCGCTGGAGGGTGTTGATGAGGAGCAGCAGGAGGAACGAGGCGACGAGCATGACCACGGCCAGGGCGGTGGCGCCGCGGTAGTCGAACTGTTCCAGCTTGGCGATGATGAGCAGGGGCGTGATTTCGGTGCGCATGGGCATGTTGCCGGAGATGAAGACGACCGAGCCGTACTCGCCGAGGGCGCGCGCGAAGGAGAGTGCGAAGCCGGTGATCAGCGCGGGGAGGAGCTCGGGGAAGACGACGCGGCGCAGCGTTTGCCAGCGGGTGGCGCCGAGCGTGTCGGCCGCCTCTTCGAGCTCGGGCTCCAGTTCTTCGAGGACGGGCTGGAGGGTGCGCACGACGAAGGGCAGACCTATGAAGGTGAGGGCGACGAGTACGCCGAGCTCGGTGTAGGCGACCTTGATGCCGAGCGGCGCCAGGAGGCGGCCGATCCAGCCGTTGCTGGCGTAGAGGGAGGCCAGTGCGATGCCGGCGACGGCGGTCGGCAGGGCGAAAGGCAGGTCGACGATGGCATCGACGAGGCGTTTACCGGGAAACGAGTACCGGACGAGCACCCAGGCGACGACGAGGCCGAAGCCGGCGTTGAGGGTGGCGGCGGCGAGCGAGGCGCCGAAGGTGATCCGGTAGGAGGCGAGTACGCGCGGCGAGGTGACCAGTGCCCAAAACTCCGCGAAGCTGAGATCGGCCGATTTGAGAAACGCGGCCGAGAGCGGGATGAGCACGATCAGGCTGAGATAAACGAGGGTAAAGCCGAGCGAGAGGTTGAAGCCGGGCAGGATGCGGCGTGGCGTGTGGGCGGGCATGGTGGCGGGCGTGTGATCGGAGGGCGCAGGGCGAGGCGGTTGCCCTGCGTCCGTGTGGGCGTGTGGTCGTGCGCGTGTGCCGCGGGTTTACTGGCCGTAGATTTGGTCGAACACACCGCCGTCGGCGAAGTGGGTTTGCTGGGCCGAGGTCCAGCCGCCGAACTCGTCGTCGATGGTCACCAGTTGGAGGGTGGGGAACTGTGCGGCGTATTTGGCGGCGATCTTCGCGGAGCGGGGCCGGTAGAAGTGTTTGGCAACGATGTCCTGGGCGTCGTCGCTGTACAGGTACTCGAGGTAGGCGCGGGCGACTTTCGTGGTGCCTTTTTTCGCGGCCACGCGGTCCACGACGGCCACGGGCGGCTCGGCCAGGATGGAGAGGGAGGGGACGATGATTTCGAAGCGGTCGGTGCCAAACTCCTTGAGGGCAAGAAAGGCCTCGCTCTCCCAGGAGAGTAGGACGTCGCCGAGGCCGCGTTGCACAAAGGTCGTGGTGGCGCCGCGCGCGCCGCTGTCGAGCACGGGCACGCGTTGGAAAAGATCGGAGATGAAGCGTCGGGCGCCCGGATCGCCGCCGAAGTGGCGACGGCCGTAGGCCCAGGCGGCGAGGTAGTTCCAGCGTGCACCGCCAGAGGTTTTGGGGTTGGGGGTGATGACGGCCACGCCGGGTTTCACCAGGTCATCCCAATCGCGGATGGCCTTCGGGTTTCCTTTGCGCACGAGGAAGACGATCGTGCTGGTGTAGGGCGAGGCGCGGTCGGGCAGGCGCTGCTGCCAGTCGGCGGGCAGGAGGTTGGCGTGCGAGGCGATGGCGTCGATATCGCCGGCCAGCGCGAGCGTGACGACATCGGCGCGCAGGCCCTCGATGACGGAGCGGGCCTGTTTACCGGAGCCGCCGTGGGATTGTTTGATGGCAACGGTGCTACCGGTCGTGGCCTGCCAGTGTCTGGCGAAGGCGGCGTTGTATTCGACGTAGAGCTCGCGGGTCGGGTCGTAGGAGACGTTGAGCAGCTCGGTCGTTTGGGCCTGCGCACCGATCACGGTGGCCAGGGCGAGGAGGGCGACACGGGCGAATTTAGGGAGGTGCATGGGAGGTGGTTTTCTTAAACATTTGTAGAAAGGTAATGAAATCAAGCTGAAATCTTGGCGCGCTTGGTCGTTGGCGCTTTATTGGGATTAAAATTTGATGCTATTGCTATGGTAATTAGCGATTAGAGATAATTCATTATTTCATGACCTTAAATTATCTCATCGCGCCTTGACTAATCTTTATTTAGCGACTTTGTTTGTTTTAAAAATGAATCCTTCCGCCACGCCTCCGCCCGCGCTCACCTCCAACGAACTGCTGAAGCTGAACGATCCCACGCTCGCCGGCACGATTGCCGAGACCCTCGCCGATCAGGCGCAGGAGCGCTTCAGCGACGACGACGAGCAGTTCCTGAAATTTCATGGCATCTACCAGCAGGACGACCGCGATAAGCGGAAAACAGGGAAACAGTACCTGTACCTGATCCGCGCGCGCCTGCCGGGCGGCGTGGTGCCGGCGACCCAGTACCTCGCGTTTGACGAGCTGGCCCGCCTGCATGGCAACGACACGCTGCGCCTCACCTCGCGCCAGTCCTTTCAGTGGCACGGCGTCGTCAAAAACCGTCTCGGCGCCCTCATGCGCGGCCTGCACGAGGCGCTGTGCACGACGATCGCGGCGTGCGGCGACGTCGGGCGCAATGTCATGGCGCCGCCCACTCCCTCGACCAGCCCGCTCGTCGATCAGGTGCAGGCCGACGCCCTCCGGGTCAACGACCTGCTCGTGCCCCGCACACCTTCGTACCACGAGATCTGGGTCGATGGCACGCCGCTCAAGCTCAGCGCCGGGGAGAAGCAGGCGTTTGAGGATCCGCTCTACGGACGCCAGTACCTGCCGCGCAAGTTCAAGGTCGCGTTTGCGATCCCGCCGCTCAACGACACCGACATCTACACGCACTGCCTCGGCTTCGTGGCCGTGGCCGATCCCGCCGACCCTGCGCGACTCCTGGGCTACAACGTCCTCGTCGGGGGCGGGCTCGGCATGAGCCATGGCAACGCCAAGACCTACCCGCGCGTCGCCGACGAGCTCGGCTTCGTGCCGCCCGAGCGCATCCTCGACGTCACCCGCGCGGTCTTGCAGGCGTACCGGGACGCCGGCGACCGCACCAACCGCAAACACGCCCGGCTGAAATACGTGATCGCCGAGCGCGGCGTGGACTGGTTCCGCTCCGAAGTCGAGCAGCGCGCCGGACTGAGTTTCGCGCCCGTGCGCCCGGTGGTCTTTTCGCGGCAGAGCGACGTCTTTGGCTGGCACCGCCAGCGCGACGGACGCTGGTTCCTCGGGCTCTACATCGAGGCCGGCCGCATCGCCGATCGCCCCGGCCGGCAGTTGAAAACCGCGCTGCGCCGCGTGGCCACCACCTATGCGCCGCAGTTCCGAGTCACGCCCTCGCAAAACCTCCTGTTGACCGATGTCGCCGAGGCTGACCGCGCGGGCGTCACCGCCTTGCTCGCCGAGCACGGCATCCCCGTGGAAAACCAGGCCGCGGCCGTGCGCCGCACCTCGATGGCCTGCGTGTCGCTGCCCACGTGCCCGCTCGCGCTGGCCGAGAGCGAGCGCGCCCTGCCCGGCATCCTCGACCGCTTTGAGGCCACGCTGTCCGAGCTCGGGCTGGGGGAGGAGCCGCTCCACTTCCGCATGACCGGCTGCCCCAACGGCTGCGCCCGGCCCTATCTCGCCGAGATCGCCCTGGTCGGCCGCGCCCCCGGCAAGTACGCGCTGTATCTCGGCGGCAACGTCGCCAGCACGCGCCTCAACCGCGAGTACCGCAATGCCGTCAAACTCGACGAGTTTTTCGCCGAGCTGCGCACGCTGCTGGTTCGCTGGCAGGCCGAGCGCCAGCCCACCGAGAGCTTTGGCGACTGGGCGCACCGCACGCTCTGGCCCGAGCCGGCCGCCACCGTCACCGCCTGATTTCAACTCCTCTATCTTCATGTCTTTTCTCGAAAACATCGCCGCTTGGAACGACGCGCTTCGCACGCGCACTCCCAGGGAAATCGTTGCCTGGGCGCTCGCGCAGGCCGGTGGCCGCGCTGTCGTCTCGACCAACTTCCGCCCGTACGAGGCCGCCATCCTGCACCTGCTGGCACAGGCGCAGCCGTCGATCCCCGTGCTCTGGGTCGATCATGGCTTCAACCGCCCGGCCACCTACCGGCACGCCGAGGCGCTGCGTACCCGCCTGCGGCTCGATCTGCGCGCGTACCTGCCGCGCCTGAGCCGTGCGCACTACGAGGCCGTGTACGGCCCGCCGCCTTCGCTGGACGACGAGCCCGGCCTGCGCCGCTTCAGTTCGCTGATGAAACTCGAACCCTTCCAACGCGGCATGCGCGAGCTCGCGCCCACCGTCTGGTTCACCGCGTTGCGCCGCGTGCAAAACCCGCACCGTGCCGCACTGGACATCGTCGGCTACGACGAGCAGTTCGGCACGCTCAAGGTCAGCCCGTTCTTCGAGGCGACCGACGCCGACCTCGACGCCTATCTCTCCGTGCACGATCTGCCCAACGAGTGGGACTATCACGATCCCGCCAAGGCCGACGAGAAACGCGAATGCGGCCTGCATGCCGCCTGGGGCCGCCGCAGCTCCGCTGCCTGAGCCCGTTTTCCCAACCGATTTCCCCACTGCCGCCGCACTGGCGACTCACCATGTCAAACTACCATCTCGACCACCTCCAACATCTCGAAACTGAAGCCATCCACATCCTGCGCGAAGTCGCCGGCGAGTTTGAGCGCCCTGCGCTGCTCTTCTCCGGCGGCAAGGACTCCATCTGCCTCCTGCGCCTCGCCGAAAAGGCCTTCCGGCCCTCCGAACTTCCGCTCCCGTTGCTCAACGTCGACACGGGCCACCACTTCCCCGAGCTCAACGAATTTCGCGACCGGCGCGCCGCCGAGCTCGGCGCCAAACTGATCGTGCGCACCGTCGAGGACGCCATCGCCCGCGGCATCGCCACGCCCGCGCCCGGCGAGATCAGCCGCAATCGCCTCCAGATCCCCACGCTACTGGCCGCCATCGAGGAGTTCCGCTTCGATTGCTGCATCGGCGGCGCCCGCCGCGACGAGGAAAAAGCCCGCGCCAAGGAGCGCTTTTTCAGCTTCCGCGACAGCTTCGGCCAGTGGGACCCGAAGAACCAGCGCCCCGAGATCTGGCACCTCTACAACGGACGGGTGAACCCCGGCGAAAACATGCGCGTCTTCCCGTTGAGCAACTGGACCGAGATGGACGTCTGGGAGTACATCCGCCGCGAAAATCTCGACGTCCCCAGCATTTATTTCAGCCACAGCCGCGCGTGCGTGCGCCGGCAGGGGCAATGGTTGCCCGTCAACCACCTCGTCCCGCCGCGCCCGCAGGAGGAGGTCAAGTCGCTCGTCGTCCGCGTGCGCACCATCGGCGACATCATCAGCACCGGCCTCGTCGAATCGCCCGCCGATTCCGTCGACGATATCATCGCCGAGATCGCTGCGGCCCGCGTGACCGAGCGCGGCTCGCGTGCCGACGACCGCTCCTCTGAAGCCGCCATGGAGGACCGCAAGAAAGCCGGTTATTTCTAAACCAACAGCCACCGCCATCGCACTATGATCCAACCCATTTCCCATCAGCCCGTCGACATCCTGCGCGTCAACACGTCCGGGAGCGTCGACGACGGCAAATCCACCCTCATCGGCCGCCTCCTGTACGACTCAAAGTCGCTCATGGAGGATCAGATCGAGGCGCTGGAGCGCTCCGCCGACATCACCGGCGCCGGCCAGATCAATCTCGCCAACCTCACCGACGGCCTGCGTGCCGAGCGCGAGCAGGGCATCACCATCGACGTCGCCTACCGGTACTTTGCCACGCCGCGCCGCCGCTTCATCATCGCCGACACGCCCGGCCACGTGCAGTACACGCGCAACATGGTGACGGGCGCCTCCACGGCCAACCTCTCCATCGTGCTCGTCGATGCGCGCGCCGGCGTCATCGAGCAGAGCCGCCGCCACACCGCCATCGCCTCGCTGTTGCGCATCCCGCACGTCGTCGTCGCCGTCAACAAGATGGACCTCGTCGGCTGGAGCCGGGCGCGCTTCGAAGAGATCCGCCAGACGTTCGAGGAGTTTCTGCCGCGGCTCGGCATCCAGGACGTCACCTTCATCCCGATCAGCGCGCTCAACGGCGACAATGTCGTGACGCACTCCGAGCACACGCCCTGGTATCAAGGGCCGACGCTGCTCAGCCATCTGGAGACGGTGCACATCGGCAGCGATCACAACCTCCACGAGTTCCGGTTCCCGGTGCAATGGGTCAACCGGCCCAACCAACCGCAGGACCCCGCGCTGCACGACTTCCGCGGGTTCAGCGGACAGATCGCAGGCGGCGTGGTGCGCGTGGGCCAGCGTGTGCTGGCCCTGCCCGCCGGACTGATCACGACGGTGAAACAAATCTGGACCTTCGACGGCCCGCGCGAGGAGGCCTTCTGCCCGCAGTCCGTCACCTTGGTGTTGGCGGACGATATCGACATCAGTCGCGGCAGCACACTCGTGGGCCTGGAGGCGCCTTTGCCCGGCGCCAGCACGGAGCTCCACGCCAAGCTCTGCTGGATGCACCCGCGTCCGCTCCAGCGCGGGCGCAAGTATCTCCTCAAACACGGCAGCCAGACCGTGCAGACGGTCGTCAGCACGATCGAGCACCGGCTCGACATCGAGACGCTGGAGCCGCAATCCGCGCCCGACGAACTCGCGCTCAACGATCTCGGTGAAGTCCGCCTCCGCACCGCCAATCCCATCTTCTTCGATGGCTACACGACCAACCGCCTGACGGGGTCGTTTATCCTCATCGAGCAGGGGACCAACCAGACGGTCGCCGCCGGCATGCTCTATCCGCCGGGCGAGGCCGTCCGGCTCGAAGCGGAGGATTTCTCGATCTAGAAACTGCTCCGAACAGACCGTGTTTTTTCCCCGGCGGCCGGGCGTGAATGCGCTCGACTTCGCCGGGGCGCGCCCCCTTCGTGCCCGGCGCCGTGTTTTCCACGGCGAGTTTGTCCATGAGCTGGTTTTACCTATTTGTCGCCGGACTTTTTGAGATCGGCTGGCCCATCGGCCTGAAGATGGCGCAGCACCCGCAGACCCGTTTGCTCGGGTTCGCGGGCGCCGTCGTCTTCATGGGCCTGAGCGGATTCATGCTCTGGCTCGCGCAACGACACATCCCCATCGGGACTGCCTACGCGGTGTGGACCGGGATCGGCGCGGCGGGCACGTTTCTGGTTGGCGTCCTGTACTACGGCGACCCGGCGTCACTCGCGCGCTACCTCGGCGTGGCGCTGATCGTGGGCGGTGTGGTCATTCTGAAACTGGCTCACTGAGCCGCACCCCGAGCGCCAAGGTTCGGACGGCGCGTCGCATTTTTCATGCGGCGTGTGGGTTGGCTCAGGCGTTGGGAAACGCGGCGCCGTGGGGCGGCGTGTGCAGCTCCGGGCGGTAGGCGTGCTCGCGCGCCCAGCCCGCCACGCGGCCGACGACGACAATCAGCGGCGATTGCAGCCCCTCGCGTTGCAAATCCTGATCGAGCGTGGCCAGCACCGAGTAGAGCACGCGTTCGCCGGCGGTCGTGCCGGCCTGTACGGCGGCGCAGGGCGTATCGGCCGCCCAGCCTGCGGCCAGGAAACGGTCGCGCACGCCGGCCATGCTGTGCAGCGGCATCATCACGATGATCGTCTCGGCGTCCGGGACATCGGCGGCGCGCCCGTCAGCGTGAAACCCGGAGATGATTGCAAAGCTGCGCGAAAGGCCGCGGTGGGTGATCGGGATGCCGGCATACGCGGGCACGGCGAGCGAACTGGACAATCCGGGCACGACCTCGACGGCGACGCCGGCGGCGAGGCAGGCCTCGACCTCTTCGCCGCCGCGCCCGAAGACGAACGGGTCGCCGCCCTTGAGCCGCACGACGAACTGGCCTTCGCGGGCCAGTTGCACCAGGAGCGCGTTGATCTCGCTTTGCGGAAACGAGGGCTCGAAGCCTTTTTTGCCCACGGGGAAAAGCTGGCACGAGGTGGGCACCATGCGGAGCAGCTCGGGCGAGACGAGCCGGTCATAGACGAGCGCCGTCGCGCGTCCGAGCGCGCGTAGTCCCATGCGTGTGATGAGATCGGGGTGGCCGGGCCCGGCGCCCACGAGCACCACGCGGCCCCGCGCCGCAGGTTCGTATGCGGGCTCCTGGGTGGCCGACACCTGCCGGTCGATCTCCGCCCGGAGCGCGGCTTCGCAGGCCTGCGGGCCGTCGCGGCGGATGCGAGCGAGCCAGTCCTCCCAGTCGAGGG
>Ga0209718_1001636_pt1 | contig 24566 bp, 28 predicted proteins | sample AD_JPNAS1_MetaG_FD_184420 | JGI IMG/M metagenome (GOLD analysis project Ga0209718, IMG submission 184420) | Active sludge microbial communities of municipal wastewater-treating anaerobic digesters from Japan - AD_JPNAS1_MetaG (SPAdes) (version 2) | ecosystem: Engineered > Bioreactor > Anaerobic... | reverse complement strand
TGCCTCGCCGCCGGTGAATTTGCCAAAGGCAGCCATGACCTTGTCTGGAACGGCACCGACGACTTCGGAACTGCCGTGGCCAGCGGGATTTATTACCTCCGCCTGCAAGCAGGTGAATTGAGGCAAATCAGAAAGATAACCATCATCAGATAGGAGAAATCGCGCCGCCCCACGGGCAGGCGCGGCGAGCCTTCAACCTTAGTTACAACATCGCACACGAGGGAGCCTGAGCGCCCCCTCTTTTTTTATGGCTTGCTTTCAAACCGGGCCGGTAACGCCTTGAGGTGGCATACGATAAGCGGTGGTTAGAATTGGCCGGGGATTCCGTGGTTAGATGAAGCGGTGCTGTCTGGCCGTTAAGGCCCTTTCCTGGGTTTCGAACCCGCCTCCCGCACAATGCACGCATTTGATGCGAGAATTGTTCGAGGGGCGTGGGAGAGGAATGGAAGCGAGCGCTAAGGGTGTGGCTGGCAGGACATGGCAGTGGGCAGGCAGTTATGGCACTCTTTCAGATCAAGTGGTTGCGGGCGCCCAGCCAGAAAACAGCCTGGGGAGCTTTATCCACCAAGTTTGAAAAAGGTCAAAAATAGTCCTTGACATATTTACTCCCTTCAGATAAGATTGAAAAGATGGAAAATGATGAGAGAAAAATAGCCATCCTGAGAGGAGCCATGAAGTTAAGATTTGCCGCCCTGTACCTGTTGCTCTTCCTCTTGCCCACTTTGGCCCTTGCAGGCCAAGTGTGGCCGGAACCGCTGCCGGTGTATCAGGCCTCGCACAACGAGTTCAACGGCGTGGGCTGCCCCACCCCTGATGGCGGTTACGCCCTGAACTGGAAGGAAAACCAGGCCAATGGCTGGCAATGATAAGGTAACAAGGAAAAAGTAATGAAACACATAATGTTCACTGCTCTGCTGATCATTACTCTGTTGGCCACCATTCCCGCCAGCCTTGGCGCGCAACAGGGTTGGGATCAGTCTCTGGAACTTGCCCGCTACGATAACATCAAATTTAGTGGGAGCAGTTCCAGTTACCAGATTCCTGGCGGAGGTTATTTCCTGTTCTGGCGGGAAACTGCCGGGGATATGTATCATACCCTCTATCAATGGTTTACTCCGGCTCATGAACCAGTTTGGAGCCAACCACTGATCTTGGGAGGCGATTACATCTCGATGGCCGCCACAAGCGACAGCTGTTTCATCATTGTGACTACCCTAACACATAACGTTAAAGGAGCTTACGCTTTCAAGCTCGATTCCAGCGGCAACCGCCTCTGGGGAGGGAACTACACACGATTGTTCCATAGCTGGGACCCGAACGACCGCCTGGCCTGCGTCGCGAACGCGGCCGGTGGAATGTATTACTATCGTTTTGATCCCTTCCAACGGTCTAGCCTCGAGCTGAATCACCTGGATGCAGCGGGCAACCGCGCCTTGGTTTCGGACCTCTTTATCGTCACGAACTACCGCGACTACTATCACATAATGCTGGGTTTGGCCAATGGTAACATGGTGCTGGCCTACCATGCTTCGGACCAAAGCTCCAAACTGGTTTGCTTCGATCCTGCGCTCTCGTCGCTGTGGCAGTTCAACTTCCCTTCCGAGACCGCCATCCAGGGCGCCCGGTTGGTTAGATTGCCGGATGATTCCTTCATAATGTACTACCGCAGCGGAGATGGTTTCTACGCTCTGCGATTCAGCCGGCAGGGGGAGCAGCTTTGGCCTCAGGAACTGGAGGTTGGCAATTGCGCCGGGGCCAGCATGGTCAGTTTCCAAGCGGTCTATTGGAAAAACGACACTATCCTGCTCTGTTACAATGAAGAGGAGACCATCCTTAGAGTTCGAAGCTTAGACAGCTTCGGCAACCGGGAACAGGTGAACACCTCTATAACCATAGACCAGAACCCATTCAACCAGCCTTGTATCACGATATTCCTGCACAGAGGATTGTCCGACGAGGTTTATCTGCTGATCCATGCCAAGGGGCACAACACTTCAAAATACCAGATCTACTGCCAAGTGATGGCTGGCGCTGGCCTGACCCTCCCTGAGGAACAACTGATATTTGACTCCGTCACTCTCGAGAATGAAATGATGGGGCATCCAGCCGCGCTGGTAGCCACGGACGGAATATGCCTGTTTTACGGAACGCGTTCAACTGGATCCTCCGCGATCAGACGCATCAGCATCTCCGCCTCTGGGGAAGTGGCCCAGAATTCTGTCACCGTAAGGGAAGGGACGGCCGCGGAAGTAGGTAATGCGCGGACCTGCCGGTTGGGGGACAACTTGCTCGTGGTCTGGTCTGTTTTCAGCGATATCTGGCCACTTGAAAATCATGGCGGCCATATTGAGTACCAGTGTAAGCCCTCAAGGAGTAAAGCTATTGCCCGTTCAGGGCAGAATTCCCGCTTCGGGTGAAATGGAGTTGTTAACAAAGCTCGATGCTGTAAGTCTGGAGGACGGCACAGCCGCGATAGTTTGGGAACAGTCCGGTCCCTGGCAGTTGAGGATGCAGAAGCTGGATGTTTATGGTCAGCAACAATGGGCTGAAGGCGGGCTGAAGATCATTCAGGTGAATGACACCAACAACTATCAATTGCAGTTGATAGCGGACGGCAATGCCGTGGTCGCGCTCATGGATATGAGTACCTCCAGTAGCGCCTGGCAATACCTTATAGGACAGCGCGTTGCCAAAAGGGAACTCTGTTGGGATCCGAACGGCAAGCTGCTGCTGGACAGGAATATGTTTCAGTCTGGGGGAGGGTTCCAGTTGTGTCTGGCCGTGCGGGACCTCATCATCTACGAGTTCACGAAACATAACGGCCCCAGAAGTGTCATGTTGCTCAAGTTCGATCAAAACGGAAATCCAGCACCTGGCTTTACAACGTTGGGGAAACCCCTGTGTGAGTTTGGGCCTCCCTATGTGGATGTGGGCGTCAATAATGTCCTCAGCACGCCCTCAGGGTTCCTGGTAAACTACAGCTTGTTCCGTGGATACGAGAGTTACGACCTGTTCATCCAAATGTACGATACAAACGGTGTGCCGCAATGGCCGGGATACGGTTATCCATTTGACGACCTCGCCAATCTGGTTTCTTGTGACGACACAGGATTTTACGCGTATCTACCAGGTTTGAGATTTATCAAGTACGATTTCGAGGGTAATTTTGTGTGGCGGAAGGAAATCAGCCCGGATCCGGCTTACTCCCAATCCGGATATCCTGTCAGCGTGGCTCGCTCTGGCGCGTTGCATATTATCCTGTTCCTGCAATGCTACGGAGATCTCAGCTATTTCGGCTTCACCGCAGAAGGTGAGCCTTACTTCCCCAGCGATTATGTTATCGATTCGGAAGGATACACATCCATCAACCAACTGGCTTTGATCAATTCTAAAGCCTATGTGCTGTGGGGAAGATCAGTTTTCAGCGACGTCAGCATCGGCTCTTCGCCAGTGCTGTACTTGAAAAAAGTCCATGGCGCGCCTGGCGGCGGGGAACCTCCCGAGCCCGAACTTTTACTGCAGCGAAGAATTTATCCCAACCCCTTCTCCCACCAGGCATCCATCGAGCTCATCAGCAACACCCCGACCCTGCGCCAAATCAAGGTAACTATTTACAATATAAGAGGGCAGCTGGTATCCGAACTCATCAGAAAAGAGCTTTCCTTCGGCGCCAATGTGTTAGTTTGGGATGACAAAGATTCCCAAGGACGCAACACCGCTCCCGGTATTTACTTTTTCGAGATCGATATGGGCGAAGGCAAATCCCACATCCTGCGCGCCGTACGGATCAAGTAACGCCGCTATGGAGTCAGGCTGGCGTTGTGAAAGATGTATATCGGAATTACTTTGGGACATCAGGAATATTGTGATATAGAAACCAGAAGACAATCGAGAGATTCATAACGCATCCCCTCCCGAAATTGAGATGGTGATGCTTAACAACGCCGTTCAGTAGTATTGTTCAGGCATTGGGGACTCTGAAATTGTTATGGGGGCAAATCGTTAACAGGCTGATTTGCAATTCCACGATAGCGCTGTTTTCGGCAAGCGGTTTTGCATAATAACAATATGCAGGACTGTTAATTAAACACACATAATGTCCACTGTTTGTTTGACAAACAAGGACGGTTCCCATATTTGGAGATAGAAAACCTTTATATACCCTGATCTCCCTTGCCCTATAATGCCAAGAGAGAAACCCGGCAGAATCGGTGATCAGAAATTCACCAATAATCCTATTTGCAGTTTTCAGTGATGACGTTTAAAACAGCTGTGACCTGTCACTTACATCAATATCCTTGACATTAAGCTAACTCTATATTAGAGGATTTAATTGAATCTTAGTGATGATTCCATTATCTCAGCTATCTAAAGAAATAAGTGGAGGAAAAAGAAGATGCCCATTCGCATGGCAGCAGCGGCAATACCGGTCATTAAAGACCCGTCTCAAGCATCACGCACGTTAGAAAGGCATATTGAAGCGGCGCGGAAAAGGAATTGCACCCTGATGATATTTCCGGAAGCGATCATCGGGGGTCTGGATATCAGCGGCGATTTTGCTCTGGACAAACACATGGCGATGGAATTGGACAGCCCCGTCATTGATGAAATCCGCGGGCTGGCGGCCAGGCACTCCACCGGCATTGGGTTTGGCTTCCTGGAGCTGCATGGCGAAGTTATCTACAATTCATATCTGCTCATCAACAATAAGGGGGCAACAGGGCTTCATTACCGGCGCATATCGGACACCTGGCTTCCGTATGACATAGATTTATCCCATTACTCTTGCGGCGACGAGATCCCCGTGCTTGAAACCAGTTATGGCAGATTGGGCGTCATACTCTGCGGCGACCTGTTCGACGAAGGCATTGTCAAGAGACTGGGGGACGGGAAGCCAGAAGTGGCGCTCCATCCCATGGCCAGGGCATTCCCCCTTTCCGACGACATCCAAAAGCAATGGGATGAAACAGAGTTCCCCTACTATCTGGCCGAATATGAAAAGCTGAATGCCAGCGTGCTGACCTGCAACATGGTAGAAACTGATACCGATGAAGATTACGTTTATTGCGGGGGCGCTTGGAACGTCAAAGGCAACAAGGTGTCCGCCAGCCTGCCCTTGCTGACTGAAGGCATCCTGGTTGTGGATATCTGATAATAACTTCATAATACCAAAATTAAGGCTTGACTCCCGGAGCCGCGCGATATATATTTTTTATCAAAGACGTGGAGGAACGATGGAAATAATAGAACTTATCGCCAGCCGCGCCAGCGTGCGCGACTTCCTGCCCGACCCCATCCCTGAAGAGATCCTCAAAGAGATTCTGGAAGCCGGGCGCCTCGCCCCATCCGCCCAAAACAGGCAGCCTTGGCGCTACCTCGTTTTCACCGACAATGCCCGCATCAAAAAGCTGGCCCTCAACTGCGGCCTGATCGGACTTTCCAACTTCTTTATCAGCAAAGCTCCCTGCCTGATAATCGCCAGCGCGGACAGCGCCCGCAACGTGCGCATCAACCATCAGGACTACTATCTCGTGGATACCGCCATCTCTTTCCAGCAGATGGTCCTCACCGCCTGGAGCCACGGAATCGGAAGCTGCTGGCTAGCCGCCTTCAGCGAAAAGAAACTCAAAAGCCACCTGCATATGCCCAAAAGCTGGCGTGTCGTGGCAATGGCGCCCTTCGGGTATCCCGCGGAGAAGAAATCCCTGTATTCCAAAGCTCTCAGTTCCTTTTCCGGCAGCAAGGACCGGCTTTCCCTCTGCGACATCGTAAGCATGAATCCCGGCAAGGAAAAATGAGCCCCGGTATTGATCCCCGCGGTTTAGACTGCGTCCGCTGTAAACCCTAACTGACAATTTCAAATTGCTATCACTCGGACAATTGATGCTATCACATTACTGGCAGGCAATATATGACATTCACACACTGTTTTGTTGGACTTGGACATTTGCAGTTTTGGTGATTGGATTTGAAGTTTTCAGTGAGGGTTTGCACTTCGTATAAACCCTCACCCCAAACTTCAAATGACCCTCACTTGGACAAATGGGGATAAAGCCTTATGTGGTGGGGAGATATGATGGACTATATTTGGACTTGGACATCGGCTGTTTTGGACGTTTTTGGACTTGTTTTTATCACAGTTTCTTCAAATATAGGCCGATTTTGGACTGGACTTGGACATCCGAGGGGTGGGCCGAAATCAGTCGACTTTAAAAAGGCGCAACTGAAGTGACAAAATCCCGATCAGAAATAATTCAAGACCCTGATCCGGGTCTATAATCTGGACGTTATAGTCCATATTAAATGGCTGTAAAATAATGCGACTATTAGCAGGATCGAGCACCACTTTCTTAAGTGTCACACCGTCGGTAGCTCTGACTGCACACACTCTTCCATCGGCATAATTCCAGTCGATACTCTGTTTGATGATCACGATGTCCTCATGCAGAATATTGGGCTCCATGCTATGGCCGTTAACCCTGAAAGCCAAGTACTGACTATCGTTTCCGGGTGCCAGCGTTCTCGGCACCTCTATGGACTCGCCTAAATCCCGGCAGTCTACGATGTCCTCTCTCGGCCCCGCGGAAATTTCGCCAGAAATCGGGAGTGTTATCGTGCGAGTGTAATCTACTGTTGGGGATTGGATTAACCCGGTCTTGGTATCGACAGTCTTCATCCGCTGTTCCAATTTCTCTTTCATCCACCCATCAAAATCTTGGGTAATCTGGGTAGTTCCTTCCCCGGTGAGCAGCCAGTTTATGTTTACTCTGGCCTTACAGAGATCAAGCAAAAGTTGGGCTTCAGGGAGTCGATCTCCGGACTTGTAGCGTGCCAGTGACGCAGTGGAAATACCAAATTTTTCGGCAAACTGGTAGTTCTTTAAGCGCATTATTTTTAAGAGTTTTGCCAGTCTCTCACCAATTTCTTTGTCAGGCATTTTTCCTCCATAGGGCAACATTCTCATTGACATTCTCCATACGGATTCTATTGTTGTCCTGAGACAATGATAAAAAGCCGTATAGTTGTGTCAATGATAATTTTCAGGGGGCTCTTATCCCGATGGCATTCGTGCCGGCAAGTTTGAGACCCTTCAGAAAGCTGCCGGAAAAATCCGCCGGACTGCAGAAAGGACTTCACAAGATATTGGATGCAAGGTAGTTAGCACCCTGTTAAAACTATCCAGAGAGGTGAAAATGACCGCGAAACAGTGCAAAAAATCGAGCTGCGAAGCTTGCCAAGCGCAGAATGTCCAAGTCCAAAAATATCCACTCGGACTTGGACAAAACAGCTTCAAGCTCCCACTGCGTATAGCATCCGGGCACAATATCCATTCTTTGTGCGAAATTGTGTCCAAGTGCTTCGCAAAATGTCCAAGTCCGTGTCCATGTCCAAGTCCAAACGAATGTCCAAGTCCGACAGCTGCAGATTGTCCAAGTCCAATTACAGGAAATCGGATCTCATGGGAAGGATATGAAATGGAGAGAGACTTTACAATGATCTGGCTTCCCCTTGCGAGGGTGGCTGAACTAACAGGCAAGTCGGTTAAGACGATTCGCAGAATGGTGAAAGACGGTGATCTGGTCGCAGTTAAGAGACTTGTGCCCAGTGGGAAGAGCCATACCACCAAGACCTTTGTCTTGGCGATAAATGAGCTCCTCGATATGGAGATCGCCGACTGCAAGAGCAAGAACAAACAGGGAGTCTGCCTGGATCGGGAGCGCATGTACATGGGTTCAGATCTACGGGACAGTCTGTTTATCACGTCATATATTAAGGTAGGCAAGAAGGAGGAATGATGCAATCCTTGGAAGAGATCATCGGGCAGTATGACAGAGCGGCATATGACGCTGACTGCCGGAGGATAGCTGAACTGATCAAGTCCGGAGTCCCGATCAAGTTCACGAAGTATGACTCAGGAACATCAAAAACTATCCATACGGAGAAGAAACGAGCGAAATCCGCAAGAGCCACTCGCACTGAACCGGTAAAAGCTCCGATCCCGATTGAGACACCAGAAGCTTCCTTATATAAGGAAGAGAAGCCGCTGATCAATATGGAGGTCGAAGCGAAGGAACTGCTCAGCTTCATGGGTGAGGCTCAGTTGTATGCCCAGTTCTGCGAGACGGTGCTGGATCGCCTGGAGACTGCCGAATCCAAGATTAAGACTTGGAAGAGCATCGCCGACGAATACAACAATGGCAGCCTGGTGCCGGAGCTATTCCAACTAAGGGGTAACAGAACAGAACGATCCCTGCGGAAGTGGATAGATCTTTATCTGGAAAACAAGCGGGACATGTTCGCTCTTATCCATAAAGCCAAACGTGAGATGCGAGGTCGGAAAGTAACTTTTCTGGAACAGAGCTTCCTCAAGAAGATACTGCTCAGTCCTCAGAAGGTTAAGATCTATACCGCAGTCAACACGCTCAAGGCCTACGCACGCATGGGAGCCTTGGAATCGCCAAGTTCGATTCCCACGCTGGTGCGCTGGTGCCAAGACTATAAGCTTAATAATAAGGCGATATGGACCCAAGCCAGACTGGGCAGCAAAGCAGTGGCTGAGGATATCGTAAAAACCATCTACCGGGATAACAAATTACTTAGTGTGGGTGATGTCTGGGTGGCGGATGGACATACTCTCGCCTTCGATATCGTAAATCCCAAGACCGGGAAAGCTCAACGCATGACTATGATCATGGTGATGGACTGGGCATCGAGATACCCGGTAGGAGCCGCACTCGCCTATACCGAGGACAGCCAGCACATTCAGATGGCCTTCCGTAACGCCTTCCTTAACTGGGGAGCGGTGCCCAAGTATGTCTATCTTGATAACGGCAAGGCCTTCAGATCTAAGCTGTTCAATGAGAAATGGCAGGAACATGACCTCTCCAGTGACCTAGCAGGTATCTTCCCCAGGCTGGGGATCAAAGTGGCCTTTGCAGAGAGCTACAATGCCAAAGCCAAGATCATCGAACGTTTCTTCAAGACCTTCCAAGAGCAGTTTGAACGCTTCATAGTCAGCTTCCGGGGTGCCTGCATAGATGATAAGCCTGCCACTCTGATGCGTAACGAGAAGTGGGCAAAGAAGATGTTCGAGGGCAAGCCGCCTACCTTAGAAGAAGCGATGCAGATGATCGGCTTCTACGTAAGGCATATCTATGGAGAGAATCCGCATGGCGGTTTAGACAGCCAGCTACCTTATGAGGTATTCAAGAATGCTCCGGTGCCGAAGGAGCGCAGAGTGGAATCTCGTAGACTCAACTTCCTGATGATGTCCGCAGTGCGTAAAACGCTCCGCAACAACGGTATTACCCTGAACAAGCTGATGTACTGGGATACGGCTTTGATGGAGCATATCGGTAAAGAAGTGGTGATCAGATACGACCTGGCTGACCTGAGGTGGATCGCAGTCTATGACATGCAAGACAACTTCATCTGCCAGGCTGAGGTCCGCAGGCCGGTCGATCCCTTCATTCATCTGAACATGGATGATCCGATCTCCCACTCCGAGTTCACTAAGGAATACAAATCGATCAAGCGGCATCAGCGGCAGATCGCCAAACGCACCAAGATGGTGATCAAATCATCGCAGGAAGCGGTGCAGAGACTGATGAAGCCCCTGCCGGCCCTTGAGAGCAATCCCACCTTCGAACAGGCTCCCATCCTTACCCAACCCAGCCATGTCTCGGAAGAGATGATGCAGCAGTTGGAACAGCAGGTGATCAAGCAGATACCTCTGCAGGATGAGCAACCCAAACAAGCAGAAACAACCTTGCTCGAGAACGGGCAGATTAAACCTAAAGAAAAGAGCTTCGAAGAGATGCTCGAGTTTATAGGAATCAAATAGGAGGAAACGTGAAAGCCAACAAGCTTGTAATGATCAGCAACGTAGTGGAAGCGGATCAGTGTGTTCAATACCTGTTACGCAGGCCAAAAACTGAAATGGTGGGTCTTGGGATGATCTACGGACGTCCCGGCCTTGGTAAGACCACTTATGCCCAGCGCATCGCCTTTCAAAGAAACTACATCTACCTGAGACTGGAGTCGATGACCACGCCCAAGGCATTCTCGACCATGCTCTTAACCGCCTTGTATCGTAAGTTCGATCTCGGCAACTTTATCCCCACCGGATCGACCAACAACCTGTTCAAACTCTGCATGCAGATATTGGATGAGCATCCCGATACTGTGCTCATAATCGATGAGATCGACTATGCCTACAAGCTCGATAAAATCCTGGGTGCCATCCGGGACATCGTGGATCAGACTCTGACCATTATCATCTTAGTGGGAATGCAGAATGCCAAGGATCGCCTCTCCCAGATAAGCGAACACTACTTCGACCGCTGCAATGCCTTCTACCAGTTCAAACCACCCACCAAGACCGACCTGCGTTTGATCGCCGATGAGGTACTGGATGTCAAAGTTGATGCCGCAACCATCGACCGAATCTTCGAGTATTCCAAAGGCAGCCTCAGGCGAGCCATAAAGATGCTGCACGGCTACGAGAACGGTAACCTGGATCTAAGCCATGACATGATTAACGAGCCGGATCAGGATGTACTGCAATGACCACAAGTGACTTGGTAAACAACTTCGTGAACCAGTTCAATAAGCCCTTTGATCTAAACATGATCTCCAACATGATCGATAGAGAACCCGAGGGGGTCAGAGAAGTGTTAAATGTACTGCTCACTGCCGAGAGGATCAGATTGGTCGACCCGGAACAGGGCATCTATGTACGTAACAATAGGTTTCCAGCCAGAGTAGGCTACAACCAGAAAGGCAATTGGACTTTCGATCCAATGGAAGCCTTAGCACTAATGGATATAACTGAATCTGGCGAATACAGGTCAATCAGAGCTATAGCAAAGGTGATAGGCAGAAGCCATCAATGGGTATTCGTCTATCTTGAAGCACTGGCATCTATTGGCTGTATTGGCATGGATGGCAAACACTATGTTGTTAAGAGCCGCGAAAGAGTACGAGAGATTGGCCGATATATTGATGCCGGCATATTGGGCAGAATAAGGCCCAAGAAAAGTGAAGAAGAAAAGCTGAGAATAGCTGAAGAGAAAGAACGTAAACGTCAGTTGCGATTAGCCAGAGAAGCCGCAAAAGAACAAGCTATGAAGGAAAAACTCATTGCTCAAGCTTGGTTAGAGTATCGGGAATCCAAGTGGTTCTGGCGCATTAAATTCGAGACCTTCCTCAAGAGAAAAGGTCTGGAATAATACTCGGGGAGCATTCTATGACACAGGAACAGAGAGAACGAAAACTACGGCAACAGATTCACGGCCTCCGGGTCAAGAAGTTCCACTGGCCATTGGACGCATTCAAGTTCATCATGAACGGCATGGGCTATGGGGAATCGCTCCGGGCTCTATCTGAGGACAAGCTACTCGAGTTCAAAGCCATCATGCTCAAGTACCGCAGACATGGCCGACCTCTCGAATACAACTACGATAAGCAGGGCAAGTACATGCACGCTCTGATGAAGCAAGCCGGCTGGACCGAGTCCCAGCTGCGGGCATTCACGATAAGTCACTATTCCAAAAGCCACTGGAACCTGCTCTCCATTAAGGAGCGCAGGGCGGTCATCGCTATGTTCCAGTCCTACATCAAGAAACAAGAGATCAATGCACAATCAAATAAACAAAGCGATCCTAAGGAGGATTCAAATGAGTAAAGCGAGCAAGCCAGTCAAAGAACGCACCTTAACCGATGCTCAAGGTAGGGAAATCCCTGTGAAGGTGCTGCACACCGAAATAGTGGAAAAGGATGCCGCAGTCAAGAAAGCGATGGACTGCGCCATGAAACTGCAAGAACGAATTCTATCAGACAAACAGAAAATGATCCAGATCATCGAGAACTATCTGAACGACGCTGCTCGCAGAAATGGCCTCGAATGGAAGGGTAATGCACTGCTCATCAGCTTCGATGAGAAGTTCAAGATCGAGATGCGCTTTAGAGAGAAGATTCAGTTCGGGATTGAACTTCAACTCGCCAAGCAGAAGATAGACGAGTGCATCAAAGCCTGGTCAGCCGACTCCAGTGACAATCTCAAAGCCATCATCAACGAAGCCTTCCAGGTGGATAAGCGTGGGCAATTGGCACGTTACCGCATCTTCGCCCTCCGCAGATACAAGATCAAAGACCCGGTCTGGAAAGAAGCGATGGAGCTTATCGATAAAGCCATCCTGGTCACTTCCACCAAGCAGTACATCTCTTTCGCAGTGAGAGACGAGGCCGGTAACTACAACCGAATCGTACTGAACTTCAGTGCTCTGTAGATACTGTCTCATGGTAGCCCATCCTGATTTGATCAAAGCAAGGGAGATTGAAACATGGCACCCATAGAAACGATAACAGCAGAGGAGCCAATGATAGTATTCGACGTCAATCGCAATTACCGACCGGACGAAGTAGCTACCGCTCTCCGAGTGAGTAGGAAAACCGTCTATCGTTGGATCAGAGATATTGCCAACCCTCTGCGAGCCTTTCGCACTACTGAAAACGGACAGCTGCGCTGCTCCGGAAAAGACCTCAACCAATATGTCCTCAAGAACCAGGTTAAGCCCGAATATGAGTAACTCCATCGAGTTCCGCATCAAGCGGGATAACTGCAAAGAAGCCTATCTGAACGGTAAGACCGAACCCACTGAGCTGGCGGTGATCTTCGGAGTGTCCGATATCACCGTCCGCAAGTGGATCAAGTCCGGCAAGTGGGACGAGATGTTCAAGGAAGAGCGTAAGCTCGACCATGAGATCAACTTGGCCCGCAAGAAGGCTCTCATCCAGGCACTGCGTGAGTATGCCAAGAATCCCGCAGATACCGCTCTGCAGAGCCTCGTCAGCCTGATAAAGCAGAACCAGAAAGACGCGGTTCCCTCAAAGGAACTCAATGACTACATCGTCCGCTTCCTGGATCAAGTTACCGACTTCATGATCGAAAGAGGTCACGAGACCCAGCTTAAGCAGTTCCAAAGCATCGTGATAGACCTGGCCGAGTACCTGAGGATCAGAAATGGATAGATTTACAGCCACGGACATGGTTGCCTCCAAACACACATCAATACCCATCCTGCCTACCCTCCAACGAGTGGAGCTGCTTCCTCCTGCTCCACGACATCCTGCCTGCCTGACAGCGGAGCCGATCCCCTCGGCTCCGCTGATCCTTCCGGAAACTCGGGGTCCCCAACCAACAGCTTGCTGGGGGTTGGGGTGATACCCGGTTATGCCTAAGAAGTTCATTCAGCGGCATAACAAAGCTCTGACGGAGATCGCATCCAAAACGATCTCCGTCTTGCCTTTTATAGACGATAATCCTGAAGCCAAGACCGAAAGAATCAGGAGAACAACAGCCGAGGGATGGGATGCCTTCTCGTTCTTCTGTCATACCTATTTCCCGCATATCTTCCCCCTACCTTTTTGCCCAGCGCATGAGACTATGTTCGATGAGACTGATAAGGGCTCAGGCATTATTGGAATCACAGGTTTTCGTGGGCTGGGCAAAACGGTACTCATGGGAGTGGTCTATCCGATCTGGATGATCATCAAAGGTGAACGCTACGTGATCCATACAGCCGCAGACATAGATCTCGCACAGGAGCGGACCGCTTTCACTCTGCATGAGCTGCAGAACAATAAGCGGCTTACCATCGACTATCCCGAACTGCAGCCAGTGGATGCCTTTGACCTGGACTTCTATCTCAAGAACAAAGCCAGGATCAGAGCTCGATCTATCAAGCAGTCTCATCGTGGTACTATCAATCCCAAGACTGCCAAGCGTCCCGGGCTGATAGTCTGTGATGATATCGATAAAGAAGAGAACATGGGTAACCAGTCCATTGGTAAGAGACGCATGGAGAAGATCACCCAGGAGCTTGCCGGAGCCCTGGCACCTGAGGGTGGCGGCAAGATCGTCTGGCTCGGTAACCTAGTACATCCCAATTACTCCATCTGCCAGTTTCAGGATCTCATATTAGGCGATTTACGAGCAGATAATCCAGAATTAGACGTTACCTACCAGATCGCATTAAAGACTCACCAAAAGGCGATATTGCGCTTCTCTCTTGAAGATATACAGGGCAAGTCCATCTGGGAGGAGCAATACCCCACAGCCACTCTACCAAACCTGCGAGCCAAGTTCGGGCTGACAGGTTATCAAAGAGAGATGCTCGGTCAGCCGGTTATCGAAGGGAACATCTTTAAGAACCACTGGTTCTCCAAGTACCGGATCTTGCCGGAGCCCAGTAAAATGAAGCGGGTCTGGCTTTATGCCGATCCTGCCTGGGGTGAGAAGGGCTGTTTCAAAGCTGTCATCTCCATAGGCTATGATGGCAATCGTTTCTATGTGATCCACGTCTGGATACGTCAGACTGAGAACACCAAGTTCTTCAGATACTACTATGATGCCTATCAGGAATTGGATAGAATCTATAGAGTGAAAGCCAGGGCAGCCTGTGAAACCAACTACGGACAGGCACGTATCCTGGCTGACTTCGATAGATGGGCACAAGACAACCACCTGCCACCGATATCGCACAGAATCAAGCGCATAGATAACAAGGATAACAAGAACCTCCGCATCGAGAGAACCGAAACTATCATAGAGACGGCCAAGGTACTCTTTCCGGAGGGGCAGGATACACCAACCCTGATCAGTCAGTTCCTCACCTATCCTGATGGCTATATCGATGGCTGTGATGCTCTGGCAGGATGTCTGGAACGCTTCTCCGAATACGATATCGGCAAGAATAGAGTCAAAGTCCGGAGGTTCAGTTTCTGATGAATTACTATGATCGGCTCATGCTGGATTACTACCGCGTACTGAATAATGCCTGGAAAACCGAGATCAGAGACGCTACCCGGCTTGCCATCCAGATGCTGAGTGACATGCCCCGAGCCGAGAAGCTCAACAAGGACTCCATAGATAAGCTTATGGTCATTATTAATACCCAGTTGGGAGATGACTTCGCAGCACTGATCAATGAGCCTACTAAGGCGATAATAGACCGCTGTGTGCGGCTCGGACTGAGAGACACCCAAGTGCAAGCTCCGACCAAGACATCAATCGGGCTCTGGGGCATAGAAGATCAGCACTTATCATCCACTATCCAGAAGCAGCAGTTGTTCTGGATCGGAAACCACTTCGAAGCCGATATCAGACAGAGCTTTGCCGACACACTATCTAAAGCCATCGAGCAAGGTTATACCAAAGAGATGCTTGCCGATACCCTCAAAGATCAGTTCAATGACCTGGCAAACAGATCATCCCATTACTGGCAAGGACTGGCAGAGCATACAGCACTGAGAATCAGAGAGTTCGGAAGGTTGCAAGGCTACAAGAAAGCCAAAGCCAGATACTACAAACTTGTGGTGATCCTGGATGACCGCACCAGTGACATCTGCCGGGCTCTGGCAGCCCAAGATCAAATATATCCTCTAAACGATGCCCTGGAAGTGATGGACAATCTGATGGCTCTGGATACCAAGTCCAGCAGCCTGGATGATGCCAGAGAGTACATCAAGGCTCTTGCACCCTGGATCAAGGACGATCAGATCGAATACGACTCAGAGATGAACCCAGTTGGTGTATCCGGACCGCATACTCCGTTCCCACCGTTTCATTGGAAGTGTAGGACAACAACTCTGATAATGTAAGTCCGTTTGATATCAGTAGTGGTGTTACGAAAACTTAATCCGTTTTATCTCACATATTAGAGACTTGGAGTCTGTCATTTTGCTGTAAGGAAGCTTTGTTAAAATGGTATTCAGTGCTTGATGGAAGTACATATAGCTGTAACTGATTATATTCTTATCATACTGAACGTCAATTTCTCCATGTGCTACGGCTGATCTAACCCGATAAATGTCACGAAATCTATCGCAAATCTCTATTCTGCTATCGTAATCATTACCTAGCATAAAAGCCAAAACCTCTGAGTAGTTCGATGTTAGTGAACGAGATCTGCCTTCGGAATGAGGTGCTTTTATGAGAGCTTCAATAGCAGTACAAAGATAAAAAATCCGTCTTTCTACTCTCTCTTCGATTACTGCATTGCGGTACAATGAAAGGCATTTTATGATTCTGTTTTCAATTTCTGTTAGGCTATTTCTGGACACTATGGACAGCAATCTTGTATTATGAGATTCCCAATTGGTAACTTCTATACTGTTTATTTCATAGGGAGTTGATATATATTTCATTATGTCAAAGTTGCCATCTTTACTCAATATTCCATCGCTGAGAGCGCATAGAGGATTATATCGAATCTTGTTACTGCTAAAAACTGAAGGCCTGTGCAAGTAGTTTTTCTTTTGCGCAACATATAGTAAGAACAATGATAGCTTGTTAAGCTTATCTTCTCCCAATTGATACGCTCTATACAAACAACGAGCCGGGACATTACAGGCGACTATGTATTCCGAACCGAGCCTCTTCAATGCATGGTCTATGTGATCTGGCGGAAAAAGCTTATACTTGTTTCGATAATAACTGCCAGCCTCATCTCTTTTTAGAACCATGAAATCGTGAAACCCAAATGGTGTAGACTCGACCTGGATGCCATCGATCTCGGCTACTATATCAAAATCCGCCAACGGAGCTGCCCTCAGTGTATCCAAGTAGTATTCCAAATCTACTCTTGAGCATTTTCTGTTTTCAATCCATAGTTTCGGAATGACATCTCTCAGCTTTTCATATACAAATCTCTCGGAAATCGAAAACCACAGATCTGAGTCAATTTCTTTAATCAACAATAACAGGACATGCAGTTGAGCTTTACTTGCTTGGTCAAATCTTATGTAGTAGTCAAGGTTAGTAAACAGCTCTAGGACGATATCCTCAGTCCTTTCACCTTGAAGTCTGTTTGACGTATCAAATATAAAGTTAATACATCCGACTGCCTTTTCTAAGTTCTTCTTGCTGTTGTTTCCCAAGATACCTCCTATCGGCAACAAATGATGCTTGTACTATTTGCTGCTCAGATCAAATGCTTGTTCTGGATACTACTGAGCATTTTAATCATCATTTATAACACTACCCTCTCTATGTCTATATCCAATCACTTTGCTATGCATTACTCAGTCTGATATCTTTGGGGGATAAGTTTTATTACTCCAAGGGAGCGGCCTAGAATGGGATAATGCCCTTTCGATTACTTCCGATAGTGTATTTCTACTATCAAGTTGCCATATACACTCAAGATACCTCGAAAAGGACATCCGTCTTCCTTCGAATCTTGGCATAGGGTAATTTAAATCTTCTTGTAGGGATATCCACATAATTGAATGAAAAAGCTCTTCAAAAGTAAGCTCGAATCTGTTCCCGTCCTTGTTGTAAGTCTTGCTCAGTCTTCGATGTGTTTCATCTGCTTCAGAAATTAGATCGTTAGATATCAAGGAAGGTTCATAATCGCTTCTAACTTCAATAGTTTTCCTACTAGTCCCATTTGTATATAGATCTATTAGGATACCAGGTAATACTTGTTTAAGCGATGGGTCTTTTTTGCACTTGTTTGTGATGTCTACGATGACATTAACGTGAGAGAGAGTAGTTTGGAAATTGCCTTTCCGTTGCAACAATAAATCTACACGATAATCATAAGTATATCCTCCAAATCGATTTGGAGCCGATTTATACCCAGGAAAGATGATAAGTATTGAAGAGTTGTTTGTCAGAGTCTCTATGACATGTGATTGTGTATGTTTTTCACCATTTTCAGCCCGTTTCACATGATCAAATTTATTAAACAAAGCGATGATTCTTGATTTTGCCTCATTGTACCTCATAAGCCTCTCCTCTAAAACGGTTTATTGTTAATCTTAAATATTCCTCGTTGTCATCTATGCCTATGTATCTTCTTTTCAACTTTATTGCTGCTATGCCTGTAGTTCCACTGCCATTAAATGGATCTAAAACCAAATCATCCTCTTTTGAGGAAGCAAGTATAATCCTTTCGAGAAGCGCTAGAGGTTTCTGCGTAGGGTGCTTCCCCCATTCTTTTTCACATTTTGATGGCGGTAAGATAGCCCATACACTCCGCATTTGTTTCCCAGGCGCTTTCAACCTATCAGAGTCCCAATCCCCGTTTTTCATTAACTCGTAGTTAAAGTACTGCTTAGATGTTGTTTCTTTTGCTGCCCAGATTAGGGTTTCATGTGATGCCGTAAAACACTTTCTTGATAAATTTGGTGCTGCATTAGGCTTATACCAGCAAATATCGTTAATTATTCTAAAGCCTTGATGTTGTAGCTCGGAACCACAAAGATATATCGAGTGGTAAGTTCCACTGATCCAAATTGCGCCTCCTGGCTTTAATACTCGTCTACATTCATGTATCCATTTGCGGTGGAATTGGGTTCGATTCTCGATACTTCCAATCTCGTCCCAGTCTCCTTTTTTCACGCTTACCATTTTCCCATTTTGGCATGTAATAGTGCCATCAGATAAGAAATACGGTGGATCAGCGAAGATAAGATCAACTGAAGCACTGTCAATTTCTTGTAATAGTGATAGACAATCACCTAAGTAAAGAGAAAGATTCTCTGAAATGAAAAATGGCTCTATCACAGCTTATTCTCTATAATATCCCTAAGTACCCCATCATAGACCATTTTAATATTCAGTATGTAATCTAGTTTATCAAAAGCCTCTCTTAGAGGTTTTTGGGTTGAGTTCCACCCAAATCCATCTGTTATCCAGAGGAAGCGGTAGTTATGGTTTTTCCAAAAATCAAATACTCCCTTATACTCACCGGCAGTGGCTTTTAACTTAGAGCCGACACCACTGTAGTAATTAACTTCTATAAGGTACAGCAAATCATCTCTTTTTATTATAAAATCTATCTCTCTGTCTGCTTTATCAACAGCTAGATCTATTCCCCACTCCCGTCTGACTTTTGCTGAAGAGGCGTATGCCAAATACTTTGCATCTATGCTGTTACATAGGTGGTTAATATGGAACTCCATCATATTTTCCATAGCAGTACCAGATCTGTTTTTTCTGCCATTAGATCCTAATCCAACTTCTATACCGAAAACGTAGTCAACGAGGTTCTTGATCTTGTTTCCCTTGAGTAAATTTAGTATCCCAGAGCCCCTTGCAAACTCAACTGCTTGTTCCACACTCATTGAGCGGAAATCAAATTCTGCATAACTGACATCCTTATCATCGAACTCAGTCATGATAGTGAACTTTGAATCACGACATGCGACTAAAATCGGTAATACAGTTCTAACATTTGGGTACTCAATAATCAGCTGAGCAAACTCATCCTCAATGTTATCCTTCCCAAGAAGGTAGTTCAGTAAATTCAAATTCACTTCAATTGTGCGTACGTTATTGTCTGCTTTCTTCCAGTCAACAAGGTAAGACCAGTTATTTACTGTAGGAGCTAAATGCTGAATTAGGTATATAAAAACAGCATCTGCGTTTTGTAGTCCAAGTTTCTGATAAATATGTAGTTGTTTCACTATCCCCTCCAGTTAACAGATTGGAAAATGGAAAAAAGATCATTAGTGTCTTCGCGTAGTATCCTTAACATACCTTGGAAAAGAACACCATCAGGATAATTAGTCTTTTCTTGATACATTAACATTGTGGCCAAAAAAAACAGAAATCTGATGGAGTAGAAACCGTAATTGAGAATGCTGCCAAACTTGCTTTCATCAATACTTTGTTGGTATAGATTCGGGATACTACTGAGTTGGGTTAGCCTATCCGAATCATCTTGGAATGGCTGTATAGTATTCTCCCAGATATTCAATAAAGCCTCTACAAACAGCTTTGTTTGTGTTTTATCTTCGAATCTTTTAACTAGCACATCAACAAGCCAATGGTTATGGCTTGGAGTCCTAATGTATGACCAGTCATCCGGATTGGAATTGTAGTCGATAACTTGTCTGTACTTAACAATAATATCCAGAGGACTCTGTGGCTTTTTACCCTGATATGCACACAAAAGGAATCTATTGTCTATGTTGTGTATGATAAGTGGGAAAATAGTATTGCCCGAAATACCGAAGTGGTTTTGTGACAAAAGGGGGGTGTTACTGAGAAGTTGGGGGTTGATTATCATTTAACCTACTAGAAATTAGTTATTAGAAGCTCCGTTATGCTTCCTCTTTTACTTGCATTGGAGTTTATCATTCTTTTTGCATTTATTCTATTAATCGTATAATTTGCATACAAATCGTCAAAGAAATTGTCACAAGGATCAGTCACTTTGGGGTCTGAGTTCGATAGCACTTGGTATGCACCACAGCTATTCATTCTTGCATAAAAATCAGCTAAACGAATTTGATCTTCATCGGTGAAACCATCCTTGGAATATGAGTTAAAACTCGAAGTCTGACTTAATGGCCGATATGGGGGATCATAATAAATGAACGTTTCTGATGTAACATACTCTCCTATCACTGAGAACTCACCTAGCAGTATTGTTGTGCCTTGCAAAGCTCTATTTGCTGCTTTGAGTATATCAGCTTGGCTAATCGGAGGCTTTTTATAACTACCTTGTGGAACGTTAAAATGCCCATTACTATTCTGCCTGAACAAACCATTGAAACATGTCTTGTTCAAAAAAATCATATCTGCAGCATGTTCAATCCACTTAGACGAAAATTCGTGTGGGTTGAGTTCATGTTTTCTGTTGTTAAAGCGCTCTCTCACTGAATAATACATCGATGATCTATCATTGCCTTCTGCCTTATGGTATTCTGTCTCCATTAGTAATAGTTTCTGGATCAAAATATCTACGTCTTTTTGGACTACGAGATAAGTGAGAATCAGATCTGGGTTGATATCCGCAATGTATGATTTCCCAATTTCATACGCAGATTGAAGATAGAAATATAACGCTCCCCCACCTATGAAAGGTTCAATATATACAGGTATCTTCCTAGATATTTTGTACTTAGTGGGTAGTATGTGTTCAATCTCTTGTATCAATTGACTTTTACCACCAGCCCATTTAAGAAATGGTTTTGCAGCTGCATCGAATATTTCCATCTGCGAATTTCTAATTCTCGAGGTCATTCTTTCTCCGTTCCATGTTGCTTCTTTGTTCCACTCACGGGTTGTGCCGGATGAAGTCAAGGCAAACGTCGAATTGTCGCATTTATTTCGCATACTTTATTCTAAGAGTGCTAGAAGGATCATAGCCTAGAGTTCGAAGGATATATTCACAATGAGATAACACTGCGCCTGAAGATAGATTCCCCTGTGCATAATAGCCATCGCTGAGCTTAAGAGCATGCTTGAAAAGATTCTTGTCTTTAGTCACGTTATAAGGGTGAGGTATATTTAAGGAAGCTATTCTGTCAATCAGGTTTCCATATACTATCTTCTTGATGTCAATCCAGTTACTTGCCTTGTGCCATTTATCAATGACCCATACACTTTCTGGTTTCTTCTTTGAAGTCTTACTTTTGCTCTCCTTCATCATTTCAGGATAGACAGGTCTAATGTCACGATCCCAGTAGAACTCAATATCTTTCAAAGAAATCTGTTCACTTTTATCTGCGAGGAATATCTGCGTTATTTCATATTGGTTATTTTTCGGATAATTCTCGGCAATCTCCTTATAATGGGATTTTCCATATTGAACTGAACTGCATAACCTGATTTTCTGTAGTTCAATCTTTGCTTTAGAAAGTGCTTTATCCGGAAACATCTCTCTTAGAAGATACGTACGAAAGCCCTGAATAATCTTCTTTTGAGAAGAATCTAGGAGGTTAATCGTTAAAAAATGCTTCTGCGATAATTCACCCCTACCATAAGTATAGTCGAAGAATAACCAGAACTGACCATCAGTAAGTATCGTAATCGATGCCGTTTTTGGCGCATTATAATCATCAAGTTGCTTCATCCATTTGTCAATGTTCTGTTTTGATAGAGTTCCCAATTTTTTTATCTCAATATAAACATTAGGTATGGGGTTTTCTATCTCACTGCTGAAGAGAACGATATCAATTCTCGACTTTTTCCCATCTTTGTTAACCGGATACTCAGGATAAAAGATCCTAGGATTCCATACATTCCAACCTAAGCACAAGCATAATCTGGCAATAAGTGATAATCGTACCTGTTCCTCATTATTATATGCTTTCTTAAGCAGTAGTTCCTGTATACAAGATAGGGTCACATGGATATCTTCAGACATTCTCATCCTCTTAAAACTGGCTTTTTGCAACTATATTTCACATACTTAATATGTCAATCACAAAATCTGTCTCATCCTTGCCCATCTGTATTTGTCGCCATACAGGGTCGTGCTTTCCTGGCTCCGGAACAATGATCACATCTGGAACAAGGAGATAGCATGACAGAAGGGTTGATGAACCGAATCAAAGCTCAGTTAGTTAGACATGAGGGTTTACGGCTAAAGCCATACCGTTGCACAGCAGGTAAGCTGACTATCGGTATCGGCCGAAATCTCGATGACCGGGGAATCTCCCAGAAAGAAGCCTATGCCATGCTGGAGCGAGATATCCTGGACTCCGAGCAGCAATTGCTTGATGAGATACCGGATATATATAATGGACTCGATGAGGCGCGTCAGTCGGTGCTGCTGAATATGTGCTTCAACCTTGGATTGAAGGGGCTCCTGGAGTTCAAGAATACCCTTGCATTTATCGGTGCCAGAGACTGGGAACGAGCCGCCAATGGCATGCTGGCCTCCAAGTGGGCGAAGCAGGTCGGGATGAGAGCGATTGAGCTCTCTGAGATGATGAGGAAGGGTAAGTGATAGCTATACCAGTCGAGACCGACGTAATGCTCGCCATCCTCAATCTGCCCAAAGAGATGGCTAACAATGGCATCTTCAAGGAGCATCAGGGCCTGGTAATGGAGATGATCCACTCACTGGTTCTGCAGGAGCACTATGATCGTGCAACTCACGATGACCTGCCGGAAGAGGAGCCTCTTCTCGTTTCTTTTCGTTTTGGGTTTTCGTTTCTGATGCTTTACTCCACTGCCGAGTTTCTTAATTTGAAGACCCTGGGCGAGGGCATAGTCAAGACCGTAGGTTTAGACCAATCTGCCACCGAACTGCTCACAGGCAGCGAAATTGACGCCTTCAAAGCCAATCTTGAGCTAAGAGCACTTACGATCCTGCAAGCTTATCTCAATCCAACAGGTCTGGATCGACTGAATGAACTCAAGCCCAGACAGCCTCGTCCTATTCGAGTGGGAGTGATCTGATGCCGGATAGCTATACCACTCCGGATGAACTCATGCGGGAGATCTACCTGGCTATCTATGCTGCCTTGGAAAGCCGTCTGCATTTGATAGGTTCGGTGATCGATGCTGAGTCCCGCAAGGAGATACTGGCACAGCAGATTTATGATAAAGGCGACTTCTATGGCAATACGGGTTATTTGGTCGAGACCAGTCCTGATGCCATGATCCTGAGAGTAGGCTCCAATGTCAAACACGAGCCTTTCGTTTTGGGCGGTAAAGTGCCTTCCTGGACTCCGATCGCTCCACTTATAGCTTGGGTCGAACGCAAGCACCTGTCTTGGACTGATAAAGAGACAGGTAAAGCTCTGACTGTAGCCGAGATCGCCTATCTCATTAGGGGCAAGATCAAGCGGGAAGGCATTGCTGCCCGTAACGTATTCGCTTCTGTAATCGCTAACCGGGAGCAGTGGATATACCAACAATTGAACGATATCGAGGTGAGCCTGTGACCGCTCTTGAGAAGTACCAAGCAGAACGCAGCCGCATCTCCGAAGCTCTTAATCTTGCTGGAGTGGCTGAGACCCTATACAACAAGGACAACATCCCCAAGAACCTGCCTTGCGCCATCCTGATCCTCGATTCCGAGACAGGTAAGCATGGCACCTCCCGGCAGTATGTGGATACCGATATCGCCTGGACAGTGTTCCTGATTGTCAACGCTCAGAATGTTGATGATCCTGATTCCGACTTGTATCAACTCAAGGAGAAGTTCCGCTCTTTCTATCTCAAGCTGATGAACCGGGACCTGCCTAGTGTGGAATACTATACGAGCCGTATCGATGGCACTCGTCTTGTACGTATCGCCAAGATCGACCTACTCAAAGCTGGAACAGGAGCATCTTCATGAAGGTAATGCGACTGGGTGGATATAACCTGGCGATCAGTTCGGCTTCAGATCTCCTGGATACAAAGTATAAGCCTGAGCCGATTGACTTATCCAAGTGCAGCCGGGTCGGTAAGCAACTGATCTCTAAGGCTGCAGAAACTAAGAAGGTAGTGTCTCAGCCCTACTCCATGAGCAATCTGCTCAATCTCCTGGATACCGATGAGTACCACTCTGGTTGTGTGGATGCTTTGTCTATGGCAACTGTGATGGAGTTCGACTGCAAGAACAGCCAGGTCAAGTCCTGGATGGAGACAGCCGAGTTCCCTGCCTGTGAAGACCAGACTACTATCCTGGCAGAGATGATCAAGTTCTATCTCGCCTGCGGTAACGGCTTCCTAATCAAGATGCGTAACGCTCAGGGTCAGTGGATGGGACTGGAGAGGATGCTACCCAGTGAAGTGCAGATCGTAGAGAACTATGACGAGTTCGGCTTCT
>Ga0209718_1001628_pt1 | contig 24613 bp, 24 predicted proteins | sample AD_JPNAS1_MetaG_FD_184420 | JGI IMG/M metagenome (GOLD analysis project Ga0209718, IMG submission 184420) | Active sludge microbial communities of municipal wastewater-treating anaerobic digesters from Japan - AD_JPNAS1_MetaG (SPAdes) (version 2) | ecosystem: Engineered > Bioreactor > Anaerobic... | reverse complement strand
TTTACGGTGTCCTGAGCTTCTTGGAGGACGTGGGCTACCTCCCCCGCTTCGCGGTGCTCTTCGACGCCCTCCTCCATAAGGTGGGGCTCCACGGCTTCGCCATCGTGCCGAACTTGCTGGGGCTCGGCTGCAACGTCCCGGGGATCATGGCCACCAGGATCCTCGAGTCCCGGCGGGAACGCTTCATAGCGTCGACGCTGATCTCCGTGGCCGTCCCCTGCGCCGGGCTCCAGGCCATGATCATCGGCGCCCTGGGCGACCTGGGCGGCCGCTACGTGCTGGCCGTCTACGGGACCCTCCTCGTGGCCTGGGTCATCCTGGGCAGGATAATGCACAAGTTCCTCCCAGGGTACAGCCCCGAACTGGTGGTGGAGATCCCCCCCTACAGGCTCCCGGCCTTCAAGGGCATCGGCATGAAACTCTGGTTCAGGATAAAGGGTTTCCTGATGGAGGCCATCCCCATGGTCCTGGCGGGGGTCCTCGTGGCGAACCTGCTTTCCACCTCGGCCTTCATGGATGTCGTCTCGGCCCTGCTCTCGCCGCTCTTCAGGGGCGTGCTGGGCCTGCCGCCGGAGACGGCCGGCCCGATACTGCTGGGCTTCCTGCGAAAGGACATAGCCGTGGGGATGCTGATCCCCATGAGGTTGCAGCCCGGCCAGATGGTGGTCGCCGTCGTGACCCTGGCCATGACCTTCCCCTGCATAGCCACCTTCATCGTGCTGTGGAAAGAACTGGGGGTCAAGGACATGCTCAAGACCATCGGGATAATGATCCTGGCGGCCCTGGCGGCCGGCGGGGTGCTGAACTTCCTCTTCGCCCTAGCCTCCTGAGCCCCGGGCCCCTCATCAGACCAGCGGAAAGGCGGCCCTGAAACCCCCCGATAGTTCCTCCAGGCTCCACGGGGTCTGAAAGACCTCGGCCAGGAGCACATCGTCCACGGCCCTCGGCGACGGGGGCTCCAGCAGCAGCCCGTCCTTCAGAAAAAGGACCCTGTCGGCGAACCGCAGGGCGTAGTTTATGTCGTGGAGGGCCACGAGGATGCCCCTGCCCTCTCCCCTGAGGCCGTCGAGGAGACGGAAGACGGCGATGGCGTGCCGGGGGTCGAGGGCGCTGACGGGTTCATCCAGCAGGAGCACCTTCGTTTCCTGGGCGAGGGCCCTGGCGATGGCCACCCTCTGGGCCTCACCCCCGGAGAGGTCCGTGACGAGCCTCTCGCCGAAGGAGGAGAGGTCCACCGCCTCCAGGGAGGCTTCCGCCGCCCGGCGGTCCTCGGCGGTGAGCCTGGAAAACCTCCCAGCCGAGGGGAAGCGCCCCATGAGGACCGTCTCCATGACGGTGAAGGGCGTCATGAAGCCCGTCTGCTGGGGTACCACGGCTATCCTCCTGGCCGCCTCCCTCCGGGTGAGGGTGTCCAGGTCGTCGCCTTCCACCAGGACCCGGCCGGCATCTTTCCTTCCGATGCCCGCCGCGGCCGCCAGGAGGGTGCTCTTGCCGCTCCCGTTGGGGCCCAGGAGTGCGACTACCTGACCGGCGGCGACCTCCAGGTCGATATTTTTGAGGACCTCCCTTGAACCGAGGGTCACCCTGACGCCTTCGAGGGAGAGGAGGCCGCTCATCTTTCCCTCCAGAGCAGGAAGCAGAACAAAGGCCCCCCGACGAGGGCCGTGATGACCCCCACGGGGAGTTCCCCCAGGGAGCGGGCCGCCGTGTCCGCCAGGAGAAGGAGAAGGGCCCCTCCCAGGACGCTCAGCGGCATGAGCCTGCGGTGGCCCGGGCCGACGATGATCCTCATCAGGTGGGGCACCACGAGTCCCACAAAGCCGATGACGCCGCTCATGGAGACCACCATGGCCGTCGCCAGGGAACTTCCCAGGAGGAGCACGCCGGAGGTCCTGCGCTCGTCGACGCCCAGGGAGGCGGCGTCGGCACCGGAGGAGAGGATATCGAGGTCGCGGGCCCAGAAGAGCCCCAGGGCCAAGACCACCGCCGCCATGACAGCGCCCCGAGCGGCGTGGCTCCAGGTGGAGAGGGAGAAACTTCCCAGGAGCCAGAGGACGATCGCGCCCACCTGCTCCCCCGCCAGGGCCTCCATGAGGGTGATGACCGAGCCTAGGATGCTGCCGACGATGACGCCGGCCAGGATGAGGCGCGAGGGCGAGGCCCTGCCGCGGCTGCCCCGCCCCAGGAGCCACACGAGCCAGAGGGCGGCGATGCTGCCGGCGAAGGCGAAGGCCGATATGAAGGGCAGCCCCAGCGTTATGGCCGTGGAGGCCCCGAGGGCGGCCCCGGCGGCCACGCCGAGCGTGTAGGGTTCGGCCAGGGGGTTGAGGAGCACCCCCTGGAAGATGACCCCGCTCCCGGCCAGGACGGCCCCGGCCGACGCGGCGGCGAGGCCCCTCGGGAGGCGTATGGAGAGGACGATCTTCGACCGGGGGTCCGAGGCGGGTACGCGGCCCGTGATCACCCCCAGGACGTCGCCCCTGGGTATGGGCACCTCGCCCACGGTGATGACCCAAAGGAGCGCGACGGCCAGGAGGGCCGAAAGGGCGACGAGGGGGAGGGCCAGCCCGCCCCGGAATCTCATCGCCCGCATCCCTCCGGAGGATGGGCCCCGCCCGCGATCTCCTCGCGGAGCCGGGAGGCCCGGTCCAGGACCCTTTCAGGGGTGAAGCCCGATTCCCCCGCCAGGAGCGCCGCGCCGGAGGCTCCCGCACCGTCGGGGATCTCCCCCAGGTCAACGGTCCGGACCTCGAGGTCAAGGAGCGCCGAAAGGTCGCCGAAGGCCCCGCCGAAATCCCTTTCGGTCCGAGTCGTGACGGCGAGGGAGACCCCCCCCTTCTCGCCGAGGTCCCTGAGCAGCGCCGCGGCGGCGAGCATGGGTAGGCCCCCCGAAAGGAGGACCTTCGCTCCCCCCATGGCCCCGGCCGTCAGGGCCGCTGCGACCACCATGACGGGGTCGCCCAGTTCCGAGGCGGCCTTGAAGCCGTGGCCGATAAGGTCGCCGGGGCGTATGCCCAGCCTCGACGATGCGGCCTCCCAGGAGTGGGGCCCTTCACCATAGGACGGGAGGTAGTCCAGGGCGGCGGCCTTGTACCCCAGGGCTTTCAGGAAGAGCCTGGCGGTGACCTCGTCGCCGGGACAGGAACTCCCGATGACGATGCGGTCGTCGAGGCCGACCAGGAGCCTTCCGAGGCTGAAGCCGCTGTCCCAGGTCATCCCCGCGCCGGGGAGGGCCGGACCCTTCGCGGGGTCTCCCCCCGTTGGGGCCCCCGTTTCCATGTAGGGGCACTTCGGTGCGGTCCTGGAACCGCATCGGACCACCAGGGTGGGGAAATCGGCCAGGAATCGGGCCGCCCTGGTGACCAGGACCGGAGGCATCGACGAGCCGCCGGAAAGGGCGGACTCCATTTCGGGGGCGGTGATCCCCCACCAGGTGAAGTCTGCCTCGGCATGGGAGGGGAAGCGGCCGGGGGAGGCGCTCCCGGCTTGGGAGTCCCCCGTCAGCAGGATGAACAATCCCCACCCTCCTCTTCGACAAGTGAAAGGGCGGCCCGGAGGTGCTTGCAGTCCCCCCGGTTGCGAAAGCCGGGGCAGCTGCAGGATCGGTGCTTCACGTCGACGGCGTAGTCGGCGGTGCCGTGGGCGATGAAGATCGTCGGGGATACGCGCTCGAGGTCGCCCCGTGGGAAGGAAGACGAACCTTGGCCCGGTGAGGAGAAGGCCCTGTTCGAGAGGGCGTCGGCGGCGGCGTTCCTCTCCCGGGGGACCCACTGGAGGACGGCGCCGGTGGCGCGGGCCAGCTCACGGGCCCTTTCGGCCAGGGGGCGAAGACGCTCCTCGCGGACCTTCCAGAGGCCCCTCACCTGGGAGATGACCAGCCGGCTGTCACCGTGGACGGTGACCTTCTTGAGACTCCTCGCGGCGATCTCCTCGAGGAGCATTATCAGGGCCTTGTACTCGGCCTCGTTGTTGGTGCCGATGCCCAGGGCCCGGGAGCACTGCCAGGCGACCTGGCCGTCGTCGTCGATTATGCAGGCTCCGGCAGCCGATTCGCCCGGGTTTCCCCGGGAGGCCCCGTCGAAATAGGCTGTAGTCATGGGTATCCCTTCACCTCGCCCTTGTTCTTGAAAAAGTATAACAGAGCCAGGGCTTTGGGGTCAGACCTTGAATTTGAGCAATTGTATACGAAAAGGGCAAAATACGGTAACCGTTAATCGTGAATCGTAAATCGTTAATCGTGAATCGGAAAACCGTAAATCGTGAATCGTAAATCGTGAATCGTAAATCGGGAATCGTGAATCGGAAATCGCGAATCGGAAATCGCGAATCGGAGAGACAAGGACCGTGAATCGTGAATCGTAAATCGGGAATCGAAAGGGCGAAAACCAAGGGCAAGGGCGAAGGACTGGGGCGAGGGCGAAGGGCGGGGACGGGAGGGGTGGGGGGGGTTACGGGTAGAATAGGGGCGAAGGTAAAACTTTTCCGATCTCGCAAGAGGGGAGAGAGATGTTCGGAAAACTTCTGCACGTCGATCTTGGGACGGAGGCCTTCGGGGATCACGTCGTCCCCGAGGAGGCGGTGAGAAAGTACATCGGCGGGAAGGGGCTCGGTATCTACCTCTTGGATTCGATGACGGCCCCGGGCACGGGGGCACTGGACCAGGGGAACGCCCTTTTCTCCCTGACCGGGCCCTTCACGGGGACGATATTCCCGACTTCGGGCCGTTTCGTCGTGGTGACCAAGTCGCCCCTCACCGGGATGTACGTGGACAGCCACAGCGGGGGGCACTTCGCGAAGGAGCTGCGGCGGGCCGGTTACGACGGGATCATCGTGACCGACAAGGCGGAAAGGCCGGCCTTCCTATGGATCGAGGACGGCAGGGCCGAACTGCGCTACGCGTCGGCCCTCTGGGGGAAGACCGTGGACGAGGCGGTATCCGCCGTCAGGGAGATGACCGAAGAGAAGGCCTGCGTGGCCGTGATAGGCCCCGCGGGGGAGAACCTGGTGCCACTGGTCACTATCACCATCGACAGCGACCAGACCAGGGCGGGCGTGGCGGAGACGGTGAAGGCGATCCAGGACGAACGTGCCGCGGCCTACTCTCTCGTGGTCTGCGACTTCGCCCCCTACGAGCAGGAGAGGACCCTGACCTGCCTCAGGCACGTCACGGGGTGGGACATCACCGAGGAGGAGTACCTGGCCGCAGGTGAGAGGACCTGGAACCACACCAGGCTTTTCAACGCCCGCGAGGCGGGCGTCTCCAGGAAGGACGACACCCTGCCGCCGAGGATGCTGGAGGACCCCCTCCCCATGCCGCCCAAGGGGGAACAGAAGGTTTCCCTCGGGCGGGGGGAGCTGGACAGGATGCTCGACGAGTACTACGAATTAAGAGGATGGGACCGCGACGGGCGGCCCAGAGCCGAGAAGTTGAAGAGGCTCGGGATCGAGGCGCGGTCATGATGGGAGGTGCTTTTCAAGATATGTGGGATTTGGGCTTGGTGGGTTTCGGAAATGTAGGGAAGGGCCTGGCGAAGATCCTCGATGAGAAGCGGGACGCCCTGCGAAGGCGCTACGGTTTTGAGTACAGGGTGACCTTCATAGCCACCGGCAGCAGGGGTTCGCTGCTGAACCCCGCGGGGATCGACCTGGGGTCGGCCCTGGCGGAGATCGGTGAAAAGGGTAGCCTCAAGGGGCACGCCGATGCCACGGAGAAGGACGCCCTCTCTCTGATAAGGGGCCGTCGCGCCCAGGCGGTGGCCGAGACGACGGTGACGAACCTCAGGACGGGTGAGCCCGGGCTCACCCATATTCGGACGGCCCTTGAGGAGGGAATGCACGTGGTCTCCACCAACAAGGGGCCCGTGTCGGTGGCCCTGCCGGAATTGACGGCCCTGGCCGAGGGCAGGGGCCTCTCCTACCGGTTCGAGGGCGTGGTGATGAGCGGAACCCCCGCGCTGAACCTGGCCCGCGAGGCACTGGCCGGCTGCGACATCAGCGGTGCCAGGGGCATCGTCAACGGCACCACGAACTACATCCTTTCCAGGATGGAAGAGGGCATGGGTTACGGCGAGGCCCTCAGGAAGGCCCAGGAACTGGGCTTCGCCGAGGTGGACCCCACGGGGGATGTGGAGGGCTGGGACGCCGCCGTCAAGGCCCAGGTGCTCGCCATGGTCGTCCTGGGGGAGCCGCTGCGTCTCGAGGAGGTGGAGCGCGTGGGCATAACGGGCATTACGCCCGAGGATATCGCCTCAGCCCGGGCGAAGGGCGCCAGGATCAAACTGATCGCCGAGGTGAGAAGAGACGGCGGGAGGCTGGTCGCCCGGGTCACACCGGAGGAGGTGCCCTTGACCCACCCGCTGGCGGGCGTCATGGGCGCCGCCAACGCTCTCACCTTTTACACGGACCACCTGGGAGAGGTCACCATCGTCGGGCCCGGCGCGGGGGGCGTGGAAACGGGGCAGGCCCTGCTCTCGGACCTGCTCGCCCTTCACCGGCGGCACGGGAAAGCCTAGAGGGGACCCGAAAGAGCCGGGAGGACCGAAACCACCGGGGGGCGGACGCCCTTGCCCTGGATGATGTTAAGCAGCAGCCGGGCCGAAAGGGTGCCCAGTTCGAAGGCGGGCCAGTACAGTTTCCACGCCCCGGGAGGGACCGCGGGACAGCGCCTGGTGGCGCTGATGACGACGGTATCACCGGGCGAGGTCCCGTCCCCGGGGGGAAGGAGGCCGTCAAATAGCCTGACGATCCCCTCCTTCTTCAGCGCGTCGCCGGGCAGGAGGGCGCCGATGCCGGGGAAGAAGGGGTTTTCCCCCTGGAAAAGTTCGACCGCCCGGCCGTCGGCAAGCCGGGCCAGCTGGGCGGCGGCGGAACCCAGGTCCACCGAGACCGTGTGGCCGCCCTCCCGCTTGGGGCCCACGGTGACGGAGGGGATGTCCGCCTCCGGCGCCGGGCCGTTGTCGAAGAGGATAAAGCCGTCGACCCTCCTTGAAAGAAGACCCGACAGGGCGTTGTACCTCTGCTGGGGGTCGCCCCCCGTCGCGCGGGGGATGATATCGACGCCGTGGCGGGAGAGGACCCTTTCGAGACCTGCCAGGTACTCCGCCGCCCAGGGAAGGGAGATATCCTCCAGGAAGACCCCGACGGTGTCGCTCCTGCTGCTTGAAAGGCCCCTGGCAATGGCGTCGGGGCGGTAGCCCAGTTCCTTGATGGCGGCCCAGACTTTCTCGACCGTGGCGGGGCTTATGCGGGCGTCTCCCCGGAGGACCCTGCTGACGGTGGCCTTGTTGACCTGGGCGGCCCTGGCGACGTCGGACATGGTCACGCGCATGGCGAAGTACCGTGAATCGTAAGTCGTGAGTCGTGAGTCGTGAATCGTGAACCGCAAACCGTGGACGGTTTTTGGTCTACTCAAAGCACCCGCCCCCGATGAACTCGCGGAGGATGGAGTTGTCGGGAACGAAGTCGGCGGGGATGTAGGGTGTGAACCGGAGAATTTTCAAGAGGCGCTGGGCCTCCCCGAACTGCTTCGAGTCCTCCCTGACGGTCCTGAGCATGGGCTCGGCGTAACCCTTGAGGACGGAGAGTTCGAAGACCAGGGCCGAGTTGAACATCTCGTCGGCCAGTTCCTGGTAGGGGAAGATGTACCGGTGGGCGCCCCGGATGACCGACGGCCACTGCGCCAGGGTCGTGCCCGCGCTTTTTCCCCTGAGCCGCCGGTCCCTCACGAGCCTTCTCAAGAGCCTGTTGTCGGTGGTGCTGGTCCTGTTATGCCTGTCCAGGCTTATGCCCGTGAGGGGCGAGACGTAGACGCTGAACTTGAGTTCCGGCGGGATCGAGCTCGAGATCCTGCTGTTGAGGCCGTGGATCCCCTCGATGATGAGGACCTCGTCGGGCCTCATCGTGACTCTGGGGCCTTCTTCCCGCCTGCCCGTGAGGAAGTTGAAACGGGGCAGGGTGACCTCCCTCCCGTCGAGCAGTTCCTCGAGGTTGCCGTTTATCAGGTCGAGGTCCATGGCATCGATGGTCTCGTAGTCGTGGTCGCCCCGGGAGTCGCGGGGGGTCTTGTCGCGCTCCAGGAAGTAGTCGTCCAGGGAGACGACGATGGGCCTAGCGCCCATGGCCCTGAGGTGGATGGCCAGCCTCATCGCCGTGGTGGTCTTGCCCGACCCCGAGGGGCCGGAGATGCGGACCAGCCTTACCTTGCGATTTGCACTGATCCTCTCCGACATCCTGTTGAACTTCTGGCTGTGAAGCGCCTCGCTGACCAGCACCAGTTCGGCGGCCCTCTCCTCGATGACCTGGCCGTGGAGGTTCTCCATGGTCCGGACCCCCAGGATCTGAAGCCAGCCGCTGTACTCATTGAAAACATCGGCGAGCTTCTCGGCGGGGGTGAAGGGCGGCAGGACCAGGGGGTAGGCGACGGTGGGGAACCGGAGCACCATCCCGTCGCGGAAGGGGACCAGGTCCCAGGAGGTGAGGCTCCCCGTGGAGGGCGCCAGGGGGCCGTGGAAGAAACCGTAGACGCCGTCGCACCGGTAAAGGGTCACGGGGTCCACGCCGGCGTACTTGAGTAGGTCGGCCGTATCGGGCTCGTTCTGTTGGTGCAGTATCCTTTCCGCGGCGTCGATGCTCAGGATCTCGCTTTTTATCGGCAGGTCCCTGCGGATGACCTGCTCGACGGCCTGACGGACCAGGCCGGTCCGTTCCTCCAGGGCCGGCCCGGACTGCAGTTCGCAGTAGTAGCCGTCGCTGATGGAGTGCCGGACGAAGATGTCCTCCCCCAGGGCGCGGCGGCACGCCAGGGAGAGGGCAAAGGTCAGGGTGTCCCTGTAGACGGACATCCCCTCGAAGGAGGAGGTGTCTACGAAATCGACGATGGAGTCTTCCCGGAGGGGCCAGTCGAGGGGCCTGAGGTAGCGGTTGACGTGCCAGGCCACGATCTTCCTGTCGCAACCGGCGCCCACCCTTTCGAGGAGGTCCTGGCCGGTGGCAGGGGGATCGAGGCTGTAGACACCCCCGCCGGCTACCTCGACGGAAATGGTCATTCCCTAGGAGTTCTGCCCTTCCGCGGTGGTCTCCTGGCAGGGCGGCCCCTGGGTGGCGATCTCTTCCTTCCCGGGACCGCCGGGGGCCTTGCCCTCGACCACTTCGAGATCGGGGGTGCCGGCCCACTCGTGGAAGGAGGAGTCGTAGTTGCGGGCCTTGTCGTAACCGGCCATCCTCATGACCATCACCATGTAGGCGGCCCGTACGCCGGCCGTGTCGTAGACGGTGATCTCATCATCGGGGCTGAGCCCGTGGCTTGAGAAAAGGGCGTTGAGGTCGGCTATGTCCCGGACGGTCATGTCGGGCTTGAAGACCACGTCCCAGGGGATGTTGATCGCACCGGGGATGTGTCCTCCCCTGCGCTCCTGGAAGATCCTCCCGCCCTCGTACTCGAAGGGGGTCCGCGCGTCCACCACCTTGACCTCGCCGAGTTTGGAAGCGAGCCAGGGCGTGGTGACCTTGTAACCCCCCTGGAAGGCCTTGATGGAAAAGGTAACGGCCTTGGGCTTGGCGGCCGTGGTGGAAACCTTGCCGCCGGCCGCGAGCCAGGCGTGGTACCCGCCGTCGAGGATGCGGACATTATCTATCCCCGAAAGGCGGAACACCCAGGCGGCCCAGCCTTCCTGACCCCAACCTCCGCAGTCGCCGTAGACCACGATGGGCTGCTTTCCGTTTATGCCGAGGGCGCCGATCTTCTTGGCGAGGGTATCCTGGGGGAAGATCTCACCCCAACCGGGGTTCCCGGGCTGCCCCTTAACGTTGGCGAAGTAGGTCCACTCTGCGTTCACCGCCCCGGGGATGTGCCCCTTGGCGTAAAGCGACGAAGCTCTGGCGTCGACGAAGATCAGTTTCGAAGCGTTCTCCTTGACCCAGGGGGCGTCCACGAAAAGGGTGGTCTTCGAGAGGGGCGCCTCCGCCCCGAAAGCGGCGGGGGCAAGGCACAGGAGCAGGGCAAGGGCTAAAAGAGGGGTCTTTCTCAAGGTTATCATCCTTTCCTTTCGGTGTTGGGGGGCCGGGGCGGGAAAAGACCCCGACCCTGTTATTTTAACCTGCCGGAGCCCTCCGGTCGATGGGCATCAAAGCAAGAATTGGAGTCAGACCTTGAATTTGAGCAATTGAATAAGGAAGTGCAAGGGCCGGTAATCGTGATTCGTAAATCGTGAATCGAAGGGGCGGAAGATTGAGAGGCAAGGCGCCAGCTCCAGACCTAGTGTATAGGAATAGTCAATTTAATGGAAAAGGGAGTACAAAAAAAGGCCGGTCGCAAAAGGATTCCCAAGCATTGGCTTGAGCAAATACCCTAGTGGGGTGACATTTTCCACTTCCTAAAGGAAGTGGACCTCGTCCTAGTCCAAGAGTAAGGGATTTCGTAATTGTCCGGCAACAGAGGCAACAGGAAACGTTGACTTGATATTTTTATCGAGGATAATACAGAATATAAGGAGGTGAAGTAAATGATTCCTTACAGAGAACAAAAAATTGATAACGCTGTCACTTACTTTGCTTATAAATTTCATGCGCGAAAAGGTTATTATCCTCGCCAAACGTGGGTTTATAAATTTCTTGCCCTTCTTGATTTTCGTACTCTGAAAAAAACTGGGATACCCTGTCTTGGGTTAGAGTATGACGCAATGAAATATGGCCCAGTTCCTTCTAAATTGTATGATAAACGTCTTAGGTTGGAGACTGATAAATTCCGCTTTGTTAATACTAAAGATAAAGGTTGCAGGGTAGAGGCAAAAAAAGATCCCGAGCTTGATTTTTTTTCAGACAATGAGCTGGATGTTATGGATGAAATATTAATCACTTATACTCAAGAAGATTCTGATTTAGATACCCTCATTAAAGACGCCCACAAGGAAATTGTGGCTTGGAATAAGGCATGGAATCTTGCCGTAAAAGAAGGTAGAGGCAAGAAGCGCATGGAATTCGTTGACGAATTCAGGAATCTTTCAAAGAAAAAGGAGAAGGACCTGACACCTGAAGAAGAACGGTTCTTAAATTACCAAAATATAACGGCTCTTGAAAAATAAATGCTGTTTCAGGAGTCTGACTGCGCCGGATGAAAATTGGAGATGTCTTTTCTTGGGATCAATACCCGTATAATGTTGAAGGCAAACATAAAAAACGTTGGTTTGTCTACTTAGGCGAGTATAAAGAAAATCCAGATCCCTTAGATAAAGATTCTCCGGTAATGATAATCGCCCCCACAACTACTGCACAATTGCATTATTACAATCCTGGTGAGCCCCGTGCTGAGCATCCTCATGTAAGGTTTTACCCAAAGGATGGTTTTGGCTTTGTTTCCGAGTGTATTCTTGATTTAGCTGAGGCTGATGTTGTAGTCCGTAAAACCGATTTCCAAAACCAGGAGCAATTAGGCTTCATAGAAAAAAAAGGGCAGGTAACCACTTCAAGATTGAAGGAGATACATAAGAAGATAAGCAATTCCAAGGGTTATTCTTGGAAGTTAAAGTATCAAATACGTGAAAATATGAATAAGATAGGTATTACTGGACTTCCAAAATTGCCAAAACCAAAAAGAAACCGAGGACAATAAAGTGAGATTTTCATAGTCATCTTTAGACAACGAATTAGTTCCGGGTCTACGCATATTAGGAAAACTTCAATAAATGAACGAATTATTAAATCTAGTAGATTCTTTTCTCTGCTTGTGCGACTACGTTCAAAGGAGGACTTATTAAAAATAAGAGAAATTACCATCAATTTTTTGGATTAAAAAACCCGCTCAGGCCGATTTGTTATCAGTGAAGGAGCCCCTGGTTCCTCTTAAGGAGTTGCTTTTTTGATCGGATCACGCTATCCCCATGCTCTTTTAAAGGTACAGTACTTTCTTTTCCCCTCAGAGGTACCTGCGCCTATATTACCCATTCGGGGAGAGCCCACCATGCAAGTAAGCGGGAGGCCTTTACCTATGCTTCAAAGATTACAAGGCAATCATATGTTTCCAGTATTTTTTCTGTGGCGGGAAAGTGACAAGGTCTCTTTCTCTTTTTTGCAAAATAGAAATGGACTGAATTGCAAACAGAAATCCCCACTATTGCAAGTGAGAAATTCCCAGAAATGCAAAGAGTCATTGCAAGCATAACCTGAAAGCCTTTACCTTTTAGTTCGGGACAGAACTGAAAGGGAAGCAATGGAGGATGCTCACAATGACCGAGATCGATGATATCAGAGACGCTTACCACAACAAAGGCAAAAGCATAAGTGAGATCGCCGGGGAACTTGGCAAGGACCGTAAGACGGAGGGGAAATACGTCCGCAAGGAGGGTGGTTTCGGTATTCTAAAATTGAACTTTTTGCGGAAAGGACAACTGAAAATTGACCACCTGACCTTCGCACCGTGTATCGTCGGCGAAAAGCCAACAACTGTCGAAGATACCGGAAACGACGGCCATTGAAGAGTGACCGGGTGGTCAGAATTCGGCTGTCGCAGGTGTTCAGTATTACATCGACAATACTATTTAGCACTGTCTCCAAGGGTTGGCTTTAAGCTTTTCCTGTTTCCTGACTACTGTTGACTGACGCCTTCGTTTATGTATACAAATGCTCAGATTCAAGGTCTGACCCCAATTACTTGTTGTTGGGGTCCCACTTCCTGGCGAGACCCTGGGTGATGCGGTCGATGACGATGCCCATGATGACGATGGAGATCCCCGCTTCGAAACCACGCCCCACGTCGATGCGGTTGATGGCCATGAGCACCTCCTGGCCGAGGCCCCTGGCCCCGATCATGGAGGCTATGACGACCATGGCGAGGGCCATCATCGTGGTCTGGTTGACCCCGGCGAGGATCGAGGGCATGGCCAGGGGTATGCGAACCTCCTTGAGCAGCTGCCACCGGGTGGCCCCGTAGGCCCTGGCCGCCTCCTGGGCCGGGGCGGGGACCTGGCGCAGGCCCAGGCAGGTGAGCCTCATCACCGGCGGGAGGGAATAGATCAGCGTGGCTATCACGGCGGGGACCTTCCCCAGGCCGAAGAGCATCATGGCCGGGATGAGGTAGACGAAGCTGGGCATGGTCTGCATGGCGTCCAGCACGGGCTGGATGAAGCCGGCGAAGAAAGGGATCTCGCCCATGACCACCCCCAGGGGTATCCCTATGATGAGGGCGATCACCACCGAGGTTATGACCAGGGCAAGGGTCTCGACGGCCAGCGCCCAGAGGCCGAAGATCCCTATGACGAAGGGAAGGGCTGCGAGAACGATCGTCGGTAGTACCTTTTTCGTGGCTGTCCATGCCATGAGGGCGATTAAGACCAGGTAGGCCCACCAGGGTATGGCGACCAGGATGCCCTGTACCCACAGCAAAAGTTCCAGTATACCCGAGGAAAAACGGTCGAAGGTGGAGCCGTGCGTGTTGAGCAGCCATTTGATGGCGTGGTTCACGCTCTTCGCTACGGAGAATTTCAGCGTCTCAGGAAACATCGTTGATCCCCGCCTTTTCCGCCTGTGACGCTGCCATGGCGGCCATCTGCTCGTCGGCCCTCCGGATCTCGTCCCGCTTGTCCTGGACGAAGCGGGCCACGTAATCATCGGCCGGACGAGCGAAAACCTCCGCCGGCCTGCCTATCTGGACTATCTCGCCGTCACGCATGACGGCCATCCTGTCGCCGAGCCGCATGGCCTCGTCGAGGTCGTGGGTGACGAAGAAGATAGTCTTGCGATATTCCTGCTGGATCCTCATGAGTTCATCCTGCATTTCGCGGCGAATGAGAGGATCCAGGCCGCTGAAGGGCTCGTCCATGAGGAGAAGGGGGGTATCGGCCACATGGGCCCGGGCGATACCAACCCTTTGTAGCATGCCTCCGCTCAGCGAGGCCGGGTAGTAATCGACCCAATCCTGGAGGCCGACCACCTTCAAGCTCTCAAAGGCTCTTTCGTGGCGTTCCTTTTTCGGCACGCCCCGCAGCTTCAGGCCAAAGGCCGCGTTCTCCAGGACGGTCTTGTGGGGAAGAAGGCCGTAGTGCTGGAAGACCATCGCCACCTGGTTCCGCCGAAACTCGGTGAGTTCCTTCATGTTCATGGCCGTGACGTCCTGGCCGTTTATCCTGACCTCGCCCCAGGAGATCTCGACCAGCCTCAGCAGGCACCGGATCAGCGTCGATTTGCCGCTCCCGGAGAGGCCCATGACGATGAAGACCTCCCCGGGTTTGACGGTGAAGGATACCCCCCGGACGGCGACGACCGATTCGTTGGATTCGTCCAGCGCCGCTATCAGGTCCCGGTCGTCCACGTCGAAAAAGACTTCCTTTTCCGAGTAGACCTCCCAGAGATCCTTCACTTCTATAATATTTTCCATCGTGAGCGTCTACTGTTTCGCCAGGGCTGCCTCGACCTTCCCGGCCACGTCGCCGGGGAGCCATGACTTCCAGACACCCTTGTAATTGGTGAGGAACCAGGCGGCGGCCTCCTCCACGGTGGCCTCCTCCTGCTCCATGTAGGCCAGCGCCTCGTTGTTCTGCGCCAGCGTAGTCTCATACTTTTCCAGAAATTCCACTACCTCGGGGTTTTTCTGAGCGAACTTCGTATTGATGCCCTTGTGCACCCGCGCGGCAGGGAAGGCGCAGCCGTAGTCCTTGCCCTCGCCCCATCTTTCGGGATCATAGGGGGGTTCCTCGAGCATGACCATGTCGAGCAGACCCATGATCCATTCGGGCTCCCAGTAATAGGCGAACACGGGCTGCCCCTTCTCGTAGGCCGAGACAATGGCCGTCTGAAGAGCCATCTGGGAACCGGGGTCGAAGACGGTGTAGTTTCCGGAAAGCCCGTAGGTTTCTATTTTTTTCAGATTTATATCGTGCACCACCCAACCGGGGATCGCGTTGTAGAACCTGCCCTTGCCGGGTACTTCGGGATCCCTGAAGGCTTCCCAGTACTTGGGCAGGTCGAAGACGGACTTGAGATCGGGGGTCGTCGGCTTTATCCCTCTCTTTTCGTCGCCCTTGATCATATAGGCGGGGACGTACCAACCCTGGGGCGCGTCGGGGAAGATGGAGCCCAGGTCAAGGACCTCTCCCTTTTCCTCGACGGCGTCGGTGTACCATTCGAGCAGGTTGTCCACCCACACCTCCATGGCTATGTCAACATCGCCCTGTTGAAGGCCTGCAAGACCGGGCACCGACTCGGCGAAGAGGTACTCCGGTGAGAAACCGTAGCCGTGCTCCAGTATGAAACCGGCGATCCGGTCGTGGACCTGGACGCTGCTCCAGCTGAAGTCGACCAGTACCACCCTTTCGGCTGCGATTGCGGCGGGAACTGAGGTCAGCCCCGTCACGACGGCAAGAACCAGTGCCAGGATCAATGCGCCTTTTCGTCCTGCTTTCATGACAGAATCCCTCCTTTGATTGACGCACGCCGAACTGTCCTATGGGGGACAGATTCTCCAAACCATTCCCGACCCTTGGGGCCGGACAGGGACGCACTCTTCACGGGGGGTGAAGCGGAAGGTAACAACTGAACACCAGCTGAAAAACTCACGATGGTCCCCGGGAAAAGCCATGGCATTTAGCCGAACAGTCCCATGAAACATTAGATTTTCGGTTTCTGCACCCCTAGGACCGGGCAATAATAATTGAACGAAAGGGAGCTGTCAAACTTATGTATGCAATCTCCTCCGCTCCCGGTGGGAATCGTTTATGAAGTCTGAACATTTAGTCTTATTGCGAACTCTTGCACAAAAGGTCCACCTGGTATATAAAGTGTACTGGGTGGTCCACCGGGGAGGTCGAGAAATGATCGAAAAAAGACTCCGCCACACCAGGATATACGAGCAGGTGGTAGAGGAACTCAAGGGCCTCATCGCCTCCGGTGAGCTCCTGCCGGGGGACCCGCTCCCCCCCGAGCGGCAGCTCATGGCGGAGATGGGCGTGAGCAGGAGTTCCCTCAGGGAGGCCTTCAGGGTCATGGAGCTGCTGGGGCTCATCGACAGCGTCCCCGGCAAGGGTCGCTTCGTCCGGAAACCCAGGGGCGAGGCGGCCGATTCGCGGAACATGCCCCTCGAGGACGAGGCCGTGCTCGAACTGATGGAAGCTCGGAGGATCCTCGACCCGGCCATCGCCGGGGCGGCGGCGATGCACGCGATGCCTTCGGACCTGATGAAACTGCGGAAGGTTCTATCCAGGACCGAGAAGAACCTGGAGGATATCGAGAAGCGCTCCCAGGATGACTTCGACTTTCACCTGGTGCTCTCCGAGGCGACCCGGAATTTTGTCTTCATAAACATCGTGAAGATGACCTTCAACCTGATCATGGCCACCCACGAGAGGATCTACTCGCTTCTCTCCGACAAGGAAGCCTTCCTCAACGAGCACCGGGCCATCTACGAGGCGATCACCGACCACGACGTGGCCGCCGCCCAGGCGCTGGCCGCGGGTCACATAGAGAGGATCTACAAAACCCTGCAGGAAGCGCTGGCCCTTGAGGTCAAGTAATTGATAGAGGCGCCGGAATTTCAAAACACCCATTGGAGGGATGCAACATGAGAGACAGGATCGTGAAGGTTTTCCCGGAGATCGACTGGGTCCAGGACAAGGGGCTCAGGGAAAAGGTGATCGACACCATGGAGGACGCCCTCAAGACCGGCGGTTGGGAACCCGAGGATATGGAGAAGATCCCCTTCACCCTCCTCATCCCCGACTGCCCCGCTTCCCTTAACGTCCACAACCGGGGCGTGACGAGGATGGCCAAGGCCATCTACAACGAGTACAACCCCCTCTACGAAAAAAACGGCGGTTTCAAACTTGACTACGACACCCTCATCGCCGGCGCCATCCTCCACGACGTGGGCAAACTGGTGGAGTACGAGAAGAAGGACGGCAAGATCGTGAAGTCCCAGATGGGCAAGGACCTCCGGCACCCCTTCTCCGGCGTCGGCCTGGCCATGCGGAACGGCATCCCCACCAGGATATGCCACTGCATCGCCGTCCACGCCAAGGAGGGCGACGGCGGTTACCGTTGCCCCGAGGCGGTGGTCATCAACAAGTGTGATTTCATCAACTTCGAGACCATCAAGTCGTTCCTGGGGCTTCTCTAGCAAGGACGACCAACAAACAGGAGGTGCATGACCCATGGGCAAAACGATGATCGAGAAGATCATCCGGCGGGCGGCCGGCCGGGAGGTCAAGGTCAGCGAGAGGGTCTGGTGCGATATCGACCTGTCGACGGCCCGCGACTTCGGCGGAGCCAACTGCGTACTGCAGTTCGAGGAAGTGACGAACAAAAAGGGCAAGGTCTGGAACCCCGACAAGGTGGCCTTCACCTTCGACCTCCAGGCCCCGTCCCATTCGGAGAAGGTTTCCAACAACCAGAAGATCATCCGTGAATTTGCGAAGCAACAGGGCATCAAGAAGGTCTTCGACGTGGACTGGGGCATCGGCCAGCACGTCCTGCTCGAGAACGGCCTCGTGAAACCCGGCGACGTGATCCTGGGGACCGACAGCCACATGAACCTCCTCGGCGGGGTGGGCGCCTTCGCCACCGGCGTGGGGAACACCGACATCGTGGCTTCCTGGTTCGAGGGGACCAACTGGTTCCGCGTGCCCGAGACGATGAAGGTCACCGTCACGGGCAAGTTCAAAAAGGGCGTATGCATGCGCGACCTGCTGACCCACATAGTGGGGACCCTCGGCGCCGACGGGATGTTCTTCCTGGCCACCGAGTTCTACGGTGAGACCATCGAGAACTCGTCCCTGGCCGAGAGGATAACCCTCTGCTCCATGGTCACCGAGATGAGCGGCAAGGTGGGTCTCATCATGCCAAACGGCGAGGCCCTGGACTGGCTGGTCGGCAGGGCCGGCGACGAGGTGCTGGACAGGGTCAAGACCCTCGCGGCCGACCCCGATGCCGTCTATGTCAAGGAACTGGAGTTCAACGTGGACGACCTCGATCCGATGACATCCTGCCCCGACGCGCCGGACAACGTGAAAAAGGTCCGCGAGGTCGCCGGGGAGCACGTGGACCAGGTCCACATCGGTTCCTGCTCCAACGGGCGCTTCGAGGACATCACGGCGGCCTTCGAGGTCCTCAAGGCGGGCGGCTTCAAGGTAGCACCGGGCATGCGCGCCATCGTCACTCCGGCCACCCGGGAAGTCATGTTAGAGTGCGCCAAGGCCGGTTACATCCAGAAGTTCCTCGAGGCGGGGGTCATCTTCACCAACCCGACCTGCGCGCTCTGCACCGCCGAGCACTACGGCGCCCTGCCGAGCGGCGATGTGGGCATGTCCACGACGAACCGGAACTTCATCGGCAAGGTCGGCAAGGGGAGCCACACCTACCTGGCGAGCCCGATGACCGCCATGGCCACCGCCGTGCGGGGCAAGATCACAGATCCCAGGGATATCCTCGGATAGGGAGGTTGGGGAAGAATGGAAAAGAAGATCCTTCGCGGAAGGGCCTGGGTGTTCGGGGATGATGTCGACACGGACCTCATCTACCACAACAAGTACCTGGCCGAGACCGACCCGAAGAAGATGCCGCAGTACTCCTTCGAGTACTACCCCGGCAAGGAGAACTTCGCGAAAGAGGTGAAGGAGGGGGACTTCATCGTGGCCGGCACGAACTTCGGGTGCGGCTCCTCCCGGGAGCACGCCGTCTACTGCCTGAAGTACGCCGGCATACCCGTCGTACTGGCCGAGTCCTTCTCGCGCATTTACTACCGGAACGCCATAAACAACGGCTACCCGGTCCTCTTCGTGAACGGCCTGAGCCAGTCAATCAAGGACGGCAAGATCAAGGACGGCGACGAGCTCGAGGTCGACCTGGAGAAGGGCGAGATCAAGGACATCACCAACGGCAACTCCTTCCACGGCGACGCCGTCGCGGACCTGGAGATGGACATCATGAAGGCCGGCGGCCTCATCGAGTACCTCAAGGAAAAGGCCGTCAGCAAGTAGGAGGGGGTCGGCATGGGAAAGACATTCGCTGAAAAGGTACTTGGCAAGGCGGCCGGCGAGCCCGTCTCGGCCGGTCAGGTCGTCATCGTCGAGCCCCACTTCTGCATGAGCCACGACAACGCCGCGCCTATCTGGGGCATTTTCCAGAAGATCGGCGTGAATAAGGTCTGGAAACCCGACCACCTGGTGTTCATCCTGGATCACGCCATCCCGGCGCCGACGGACAAGCACGCCGAGAACCACATGAAGATCCGCCAGGTGGTCAAGGAACAGGGGATCCGGTACTTCTACGACGTGACGAGCAAGGGCGGGGTCTGCCACCAGATCATGTGCGAGGAGGGCTTCGCCCTCCCGGGACTGGTCATCGTTGGAAGCGACAGCCACACCTGCACTTACGGTGCTTTCGGCACTTTCTCCACGGGAATAGGTCGCAGTGAGATGGCCGCCACCTGGGCGACGGGGCAGATCTGGTTCCGTGTCCCCGAATCGATGAAGATCACCGTGACGGGCAAGTTCAAGAAGGGTGTTTCGGCGAAGGACCTGATCCTCAAGATAGCCGGCGATATAAAGGCCGACGGGGCCGACTACATGTCCATCGAGTTCCACGGACCCGCCATCGAGGAGATGTCCCTGTCCGAGAGGATGACCCTCTGCAACATGGGTATCGAGGTCGGCGCCAAGAACGCCGTCTGCCCCCCGGACCAGAAGGTCCTGGACTTCATCAAGCCCGTCGCAAAGACGGACCAGTGGGAGGCCATCTGGGCCGACGACGACGCGGTCTACGCCAGGGAACTTCACTACGACCTGGGTGACCTGGTCCCCGCCGTCGCCAAGCCTCACACGGTGGACAACTACGCCCCCATCGACGAGGTCAAGGGCACGCCCATCCACCAGGCCTTCCTCGGGAGCTGCACAAACGCCCGCATCGAGGACCTGCGGCTTGCCGCGGATATCCTGAAGGGCAAGGAAGTGGCCGTGAGGACCATCGTACTGCCGGCCTCCTGGACGGTCTACCGCCAGGCGCTGGAAGAAGGGCTCATCGAGGTTTTCCTCGACGCCGGGTGCGTCATCGTCAACCCCGGCTGCGGTCCCTGCATGGGCAACCACGAAGGGATACTGGCGCCGGGGGAGACCTGCATTTCGACGGCCAACAGGAACTTCAGAGGCCGCATGGGCAACAAGGACAGTTTCATCTACCTCGCCAGCCCCATGACGGTCGCCGTCTCCGCTTTAAAGGGCGAAATCTCCGATCCCAGGGAGGTGCTTTAGTGCCATGAAGGTCACAGGAAAGGTCTGGAAGTACGGCGACGACGTCAATACCGACGTCATATTCCCCGGCAAATACACCTACACCGTCTCGGACCGTAACGAGATGGGCAAGTACGCCCTGGAGGACCTCGACCCCGAGTTCACCAAGAACGCCCAGCCGGGCGACATCATCGTCGGAGGCAAGAACTGGGGTTGCGGTTCCTCCCGGGAACAGGCCGTGACCTGCATCAAGATGCGCGGGATCGGGGCCATAATCGCGAAGGGTTTCGCCAGGATCTACTACCGCAACGCCCTGAACGAGGGTCTGCCCATAGTGGTGAGCCCCGAAGCCGTAGATGCCCTCGAGAAGGGCGACCAGGTAACCGTCGACTTCGACAAGAGCGAGATCGTCACCCCCAAGGGAACCTTCAAGTTCCCGCCCTACCCCGATTTCGTCAAGGGCCTGATCGAGGACGGAGGGCTGATACCCCACGTGAAGAAAAGTTTGGAGCTGTAAGGGCGAAAGAAACCGTGAATCGGGAATCGAAAGGGCAAAACCCGTAAAACGTGAATCGGAAATCGTGAATCGAAAGAGCAAAGGCAAAGGCGTAAGGAACCGTGAATCGTAAATCGTGAATCGGAAGAGCCAATGCGAAACCCGTGAAACGAAAAGCAAAAGCGTGAGACGTAAAACGTAAGACGTAAAAGCAAAAGCGAAAGGCGAAAAGCAGTGGCAAGGACTGTAAAACTTTAGGGCAAAGGCGGGAAGCTGCCCAGGCGGCGGGAGAGAGATCCGCGCCGGCAGCGAGGGCGCGTTTTCGGTCCGCCTTTGATGAAACCAGGAGGGGGAAGCGCACATGGCAAGAAACGTGATGCAGGTGAAGGAAAAGAAGGACCGGTACCAGGTCAGCTATATCCCCGGCGACGACTCCGGCTACGACGTGATGGAAGCCGCCATGATCGTCATGCAGGCCCTCAACCCCCCCATCGACTGGGTAAGGGCCGACATGGGGTGGAGCATGTGGGAGAAGTCCTGCAAGGAGTTCCCCGAAGGGGACAAGAGAAGGAACACCGTACCCCAGGAGACCATCGACAAGGTCAGGAATACCGACGCCACCTTCATGGCCGCCATCACCTCCAAGGCGGGCGTGAAGGGCTTCAAGTCGGCCATCCTCCAGATGAGGCAGATCTTCGACCTCTACATCAACTTCCGGCCGGCGAAACTGATGCCGGGGCTCGAGTGCCCCCTGAAGGGCGACCCGAAGATCGACATCAAGCTCTTCCGGGAGAACACCGAGGACCTCTACTCCGCCGTGGAGTGGCGTCCCCTCCCCCGCGAGATGTTCGACCTTCACCCGGGGATGGAGCGCTTCAAGGACAAGGAGGAAGTGGCCGTCTCCTGGCGGGTCTACTCCAAGGAGGGCTGCGACAGGATCATCAGGGCCGCCTTCGAGTACGCCAAGGCCAACGGCCTGAAGAGCGTGGTCAACTGCAACAAGGCCAACGTCATCAGGGCCACCGACGGGCTTATGAAGGAGCGCTTCCTCGAGATCGCCAAGGAGTACCCCGACATCGCCGCCCGCGAGGAGAACGCCGACGCGACGGCGATGTGGCTCATCAAGAACCCCCAGGACTACCAGGTCATCGTCACCTCCAACGTCTTCGGCGATATCCTCTCCGACGAGGCCTCCCAGCTGGTCGGCGGCATGGGCTTCGCGCCCAGCGGCAATATCGGCGAGAACGCCGCCCTCTTCGAACCCAGCCACGGTTCGGTGCCGAAGTACGCTCACCAGTACAAGATCAACCCCTGCGGCCTCCTGATCACCGGGGTCATGATGCTCGAGTACCTCGGCCTCAAGGACCACGCGGCCAGGCTCGAGAAGGCCATCGGCGACGTGCTCGTCGAGAGCAAGTACCTCACCTACGACATCTGGCGCGACGACAAGGCCGACAAGGACTGGGAGAAGAAGGCCGTCTCGACCCTCGATATGGCCAAGGCCATCGCTTCGAAGATCGACCCCGACTTCGACAAGAAGGCCGACGCGATCTGCGCCAAGGCCCGCGAAATGTGCGCCTGGGAGCACCTGGTCCAGAAGTAGGGGCGGACATACCGAAAACGGCAGTACTGTGGAAGAAAATCCTTGAGCCCGGGGCTCACCTTCGGGTGGGCCCCGGCGCTTCGGGGCGACCGGTAAGCATTGTCCCAAATGATACCGACCGGGTGAGGGCTCCCTCCCCCATCCCGGTCCCTGGAGGTAAGAATATGAAAACTGCCCAGGCAGGGACCCTCGAGTCGATGGACTGCATCGTCACCGTTACCGAGACGGAAAAGGGGCGGGGCATATCCATCGCCATGGAGGGGGCGAGCATCGTCCGCTTCGGCGAGGCGATGTTAAAGGCGACAAAGGACACCCTGAAGGGCCTGGGTGTCCGCGATATTTCCGTCTCCATCCAGGACAACGGGGCCGGCGACCTGGTGCTGAAGGCCAGGGTCGAGGCGGCCGTGAGACGGTTTGCGGGGGTGAGGACCCCATGAGGCTGAGAAGGACCAAGCTGTATCTGCCCGGGAACAACCCGAACATGCTCCTCCGGGGACACCTCTTCGGCCCCGACGGCGTCATCCTGGACCTGGAGGACGCCGTGGCGATGAGCGAAAAGGACGCGGCCAGGATCCTCGTCAGGGATGTCCTGAAAAGGGGCGACTTCGGCGATTGCGAGGTCACCGTGAGGATCAACGGCATGGACACGGAGTACTGGAAGACCGACATCGAGACCGTCGTGCCCTGCGGTATCGACGGCATCCGCATACCCAAGGTGGAGGACCCCAAGGACATCGCCCTCATGGACGAGGTCCTCTCCCAGATCGAGAGCAAGGCCAGGATACCGGTGGGCAGGACCCTGATCTTCTGCCTGCTCGAGACGGCCCTGGGCGTCTGGAGGGCCTTCGACATAGCCAGGGCCTCGAAAAGGGTGGCCGCCATCTGCCCCGGTGGGGAGGACCTCCGGGCGGACCTGAAGACGACCCGTTCCGAGAACAGCGAGGAGCTCATTGGCCCCAGGAGGATGATAGCCTTGGCCGCCCACGCCGCCGGCGTCGACGCCCTGGACACGGTCTACGCCGACATAACCGACGATGCGGGGTTGAGGCGGGAAACGGAGTGGGTCAAGCAGCTGGGCTTCCAGGGCAAGAGCGTCATACACCCGAACCAGATACCGGTGGTCCACGATGTCTTCACGCCGACGGCCAAGGAGATCGAACAGGCCAAAAAGATCGTCGAGGCCGCCGCCGAAGCCGCCGCCAGGGGGCTTGGGGCGGTCCAGGTCGACGGAAGAATGGTCGACAAGCCCGTGGTCAAGAGGGCGGAGTACACCCTCCAGCGGGCTGGTCTGAAAGCCGGAGGTGAGAAAGCATGACCATTAACGCCGCGGGACGCAATATTCCCGATACGATCCCCGGTTACGGGGAGGTCCGGCACTTCAAGGGCCACGACAGGAGACCCCCCGAAGGGTGCCGGTTCGGCAAGAGGAACAGGGCCGCCTTCAACACCAGGAGGGACAAGACCCTGCCCGACCTCAAGGCGGCCATCAGCGCCTCCGGGCTCAAGAGCGGGATGACCGTATCCTTCCACCACCACCTCCGCGACGGAGACTACGTGGTCAACGCCGTCATCGACGCCTGCGCCGAGATGGGCATCCGTGACCTGGTGATCTTCCCCACGGCCCTCTTCAAGGTCCACAAGCACCTGACGAAACATATCCAGAACGGGGTCATCCGCCAGATCATGGGCTCCGTCAACGGACCCATCGGGCAGCTCGCCTCGGAGGGCGGGTTCAGCGTCCCCGTCGTCCTGAGGAGCCACGGCGGACGCCCCAGGGCCGTGACCAGCGGCGACGTGGTCATCGACGTGGCCTTCATCGCCGCCCCCACGGCGGACAATTACGGCAACCTGACGGGGGCCGTCGGCAGGTCGGCCTGCGGGTCCCTGGGGTACGCCCACAGCGACGCCCACTACGCCCAGTGCGTGGTGGCCGTCACGGACAACCTGGTCAACTACCCGGCGCCCTGCATCCAGATCCCCCAGTTCTTCGTCGACTTCGTGGTCCCCGTTGACAAGATCGGGGACCCCGCCGGCATCGTCAGCGGCACCACCAGGGTGACCAGGGACCCCATGAGGCTTCTGATAGCCCGTAACGCCGCGAAACTGATCGAGGCAACCCCCTATTTCAAGGACGGCATTTCCTTCCAGACCGGGGCGGGGGGCATCTCCCTCGCCGTGGCGGCCTACGTCAGGGAAGCCATGCGGGAGCGGGGGATTAAGGGCAGTTTCGGGCTCGGGGGCATCACCGAGTTCTTCGTGGACATGATGAAGGAGGGGCTCTTCGAGAGGCTGCTGGACGTCCAGTCCTTC